>JAABUZ0100000254.1_pt1 | contig 139115 bp, 138 predicted proteins | sample 5562091 | NCBI WGS metagenome assembly JAABUZ01 (sample SAMN12813069, study PRJNA571459) | rock metagenome | isolation source: Antarctica rocks | place: Antarctica: Victoria Land, Linnaeus Terrace sud | collected 2015-12-21 | reverse complement strand
TGCCGCCACAGGCGGCCGTGTTGGCGCCCGAGGTGTTATTGGGATTGACCACGGCGTACAGCCCCTGTTGACCGTTGGGGCCAGGGACAAGCCCCGTCGGGAGATAGATGTACGGCGGGGGGCCTGTAGGTCCTCCCCCTCCCCCGCTGCTGTGCCCCGACCCACCGCCACCCGAACTGTGGTTGCCACTGCCGGAGTTGGCGGGCGCCGCACGTCCCCCACCCCCGGGTGACCCACTGAGGACGTTGACCGAGGCTCCGACACCCGACGGGTTGTAGTTAACGCTGCCTGAGGCACTTACTCCTGTTACATACGCCCAAGCAGGAGCGGCGGTGGTTACCAACAGCCCACACGCGATCAAGCCAGTAGCTGTCAATCGCTTCAGTCGGGGCACAAGGGCACCACCTTGTCTTGGCCGGACTGAAGCATCCAAGTGCCTGTCGGACCTGGCACCATGACCGCCGTCACGTCAACATTGGCGGCCTGGCCCAAGCTGGTGGTTAGCGGCTTACCGTCTTGGCCGTAGGCAATGAGACCAGGACCGGGCTCGCACGAATGTACGACCGCACGGGTGGCTGAGTAGGCCACGACCACCGGCTGGCCCAAGTCCTGGTGTCCCCGAACGGTTACTCCCGTCCCCTTCTCTACTGTCAGAAGTGCCCGGTTCTGGCTCAGTGCCGGATCGACGCTGGTCGCAACCAAGGCCGGATCACTGGCGTTCATCGCCAAACTGGCGTTTCCGAACGCCGTTTCCGCCGCTACATAGCCGGTGATCACTGCTTGCTGTGGCGTGGTGGTAGTTGTGGGGGCCAGCGTCGTTGTCGTCCTCGGGGGCAAGTGGATCACCCCCGTGGCGGTTGGGCTGGAACAGGCCGCCAACCCCAAAGCCAAGGCCGCCATGGCGCCCGCCGACCCTGCTCCTGTGACCTTCCTATGCATTGTCATTCCCTTCCCTTGTACCGCGCCTGTCTGGCGGACTCCGTGACACCCATATATATGAGCCACGACACCATCACAATGAAACCTGCAATCAAAAAGATGAAGACGGACCACTCAGCAGCCCACACAAACAACGAACCCATCAGTGGACCCGGCGATCTGGATGTGTCCAACCGTTGGCAGCCAGCAACTCGGCCGTGCGTACCGTGGGGGGCATTCGCAGCACAGCCCGTCGATCCGGGCCAGGGGCCCAGACCTCCTGGGACCGCACACTACGATAGTCATCCTCAGTGCCTCTCAGTACCTCTCGCACTGACGACACCACCCGCTCCGTATGTGGTTCCGACCCATTGCCATCGACCCAAATCTGTTCAAGGTGGACAACGAAGTGGACCGTGTTAGAGATCATTCGGTTGATCGCCTGGGGCGCCACTGGTCGCTCAGCGGCGCCGGCGTACATCGTCAGGCGCTCCAGGGCATCGGCTGAGTCCTCGGCGTGGATGGTGGCCATCGACCCGGCCCGCCCGGACGACATGGCTCGCACCATGGCCACCACCTCATCGCCCAGCAGCTCGCCCACCATCACCCGGTGGGTGTTGAAACGGACGCTTTGCTGCACCTCGTAGGCCATGCTCACCTCGCCCAGGCCCTCGCTGTTGGCGTCTCGCTGCTCGTGGGTCAGGCACCGGGGATGGCGCTCGGGCATCCGGTCCAGGCCCAGCTCCTCCACCAGTTCAACCAGGTAAAGACTCTCTTGGGGCGGAATCTCAGCGCACATGCAACGAGACTTTCTGGACCCCCGTTCTCGGCCCCACCGCCATCCTGGCCCTTCGCCGCTTCGCCGACCAGATGTCAGAGGACTCCTCTGACAGTTACCAGATCCGAGTCGCTGATCTGGCCAAGGACCTGGGCGTAGGTGGCAAAGGTGGCGCCTCCGGGCGCAATGCGCCGATCCGGCGCACCTTGCGCCGCCTGGTCGATTTCGACATGGCAGCCGTCCGCGGCGACACCTATGCGGTACGACAGCACGTGGCCCCCCTACCGGCTCGCCACCTGTCCCGACTCTCGCCGGGACTGCAACGCGCCCATGAGCATCACCTAGAGCAACTGCCGCCGCCCGCCTTGCCGCGCCCGGCGCTCAATCCGCTACAACGCGACCGGATGATCCTCCAGGAGGCTGCCCGCCCGGCTGGCCTCGGCGCACCACCGCTTAGCACCACAGAACTCCTACGGCGAAGCGAAGCTCGCCTGGCAACCAGCGGCGGTGCTGGGTACGCAGTGTCCCGGGCCAACCTGCCCATGGCTCGATCCCACCAGACCTCCCTTGCACCGGAGATGGCCCGTCCCGAACGCGGTGGCCCGGGGCTGGACGGATGACCGAACCTCTCGACCACCTCGAAGCCCGCATGTTGCTCCGGGCCACTACCGAGCGCCCGGGACCCGAGATGGCGTTCTGAGCCGCTGTGGACCCACGCCGCTCAGCCATGTCCTACGCCGAGCGCGGCTGGGCCGTCTTCCCCCTCCACTCCCCTGGTCCTCAGGGCTGCTCGTGTGGGCGAAGTGACTGTGGTGGCAAGCACCCGCGCACCGCTCACGGCTTCCACGACGCCACCACCGACCCTCAGGCCATCGAGGGCTGGTGGTCCCGGTGGCCTGGCGCCGGGGTAGGAATCCGTACCGGGGCCTCCAGCGGTCTGGTGGTTGTTGATGTTGACCCCGGCCACGACGGCCCGGCCAGCTTCGCTGCCCTCGTTCGCGAACATGGCGGCCTACGCCAACCCCCGCCCCGGGTCCGCACCGGCGGCAATGGTTGGCATCTCTACTTTGCCCACCCGAGTGTGACCATCCGCAACGATGCTGGTCGGCGGTTGGGCCCTGGCCTTGATGTCCGAGGCGACGGTGGCTATGTGGTTGCTCCTCCCTCCGGCCATCCCAGCGGGCACCACTACCGTTGGGTCGGGGCAGCCAACCAGCCGGCACCCATGCCCGGTTGGCTCCTCGAGCGACTCACGCCGGTGCCTGTTTCCCCACGGCGACGTGTGCCTTTGGACCTGTCCACCTCAAGACTCTCCCGCTACGCCAGTGCCGCCCTGCGAGCAGAGGCCGACGCGGTGGCATTGGCCCCCGACCGTGAGCGCAACGACACTCTCAACCGGGCCGCTTTCAATCTCGGCCAGCTCGTAGGAGCCGACGCCCTTGACCACGAAGTGACCCGCGGAACCCTCGAGGCCGCGGCCGAGGCGGCCGGCCTGGGCCAGCGCGAGACCCTCGCCAGTATCGCCAGCGGCCTGCGGGCCGGCATGGAACGCCCCCGGGCACTGACTGTGCTGTCCCAGCGCTCAGACCGCCGCCTCCGTACCCGTACCGAGGCGGCGGCGGTCTCCCGACAGCCAGACCCAGTCCTCCGGGAGCTCTCTCGTTGAGCACTTTGCCATCGGTTGCCTGGTCACCGCCATCAGGCCGTTGTCCCGTGTGCATCCAATCCGGCTGGTGGTTCCTACGACGCCTTCACCCTGCCACGGCCGGTCAGGCCCGCAAGGGTCGCTGTGGGACGCCAGCACGGTGGTCGCCCCTACGGGTCGCCTCGCAACGCTCGCCTCGGCCACCGGCTTTCGTGTCCTCGCTCGGCCTGCGGCCGTCCCTTGTCATCCCTGCCCATTCCGTGGCGCAACGGGTGGCGTCAGAAACCACCGCTCGAAAGGAGCACACAAACCATGAACAACATCAACCTGATAGGAAGACTGACCAGGGACCCGGAGCCCGTCGAAGGCACCGAGACACCTCTCACCCGGATGCGCCTGGCTGTGGCCGGCAAGACCGACGACGACACGCTCTTCATCGACGTGGTGGCCTTCACCAAGTTGGCCACGAGCTGCGCCGAGCACCTCTCCAAAGGTCGCCAGGTGGCCGTTACCGGCAAACTCCGCTACCGGGAGTGGGAGACCGACGAGGGCTCCCGGCGCTCAGCACACTCGGTCATAGCCGACCGCGTCGACTTCTTAGGCTGAACCTACGGGCACCGGCCGGGAGCTTTCCCCAGAGCTCCCGGCCAAGCTCGCTGGCGCTCTGTCCCCATTTGGGGTGACGGTAAGGAACGTGTCACGAAGTGACATCTGACCCGGGACCGCCGGTGTGGTTGTCAGGATGCTCGTGGCGGCTGGCTGGGTGGCCAGAACTTTCGGTCCGGGTCTTGGGGGCTCATGATCCCGACGCTGTTGCCGTCGGGATCGTCGACGATCGCGTACCGACCGCCCCAGAAGGCGTCATACGGCGGCTGGTGGCCTCTGTTGCCTGCGCCGGTCAGGTCGGCGTAGATCTCGTCGACAGCGTCGCGGGTCGCCACCCAGAACCCGAGAACCGTGCTGCCCCCTGTCGTCCCACCCCAGCCGGTATCCCATTGGGAGAAGAACTCGGTGCTGTCCCACTCGATGAGCATGCCGCCCGGGAGGTTGGCGGCGGCATGAAAAGCGCCCGGCTCGGCTTCGATCTCTAGCCCGAGGCGACGGTAGAACGCGAGCGTGCCGTCGCAGGGGGATCCCTTACTGACGGTCAGGAGTACCCTCGCTGTAGCTCCTCGACCGTTTCGGGCGCAGGAGAAGGCCCGATACGAACGTGACGCTCAAGGCGGCGAGGACCCATAAGGCGCACGTCGCACGGCTGTTCGAGTAACCGACAGCAGCCCGAACAGGACGCCAGCGAGGAGGCAGACGAGCCCACCTGCTGTCGGGCCTCGCGACTTTGAGGTATGAGGGACTGTGGTGACGGCCATCGGAACATCTCGACTCCCCATCTCGCGGAGGATGCGATGAAGTGGACCGGCAGGCCGAGCCGGCCCAGGGCGGTCTCGGCCGCCGCCGGCTGGTTCCCTGCCAGGCCCACGGTGTACCCAGCGGCACGCACGGCCTGGCGGCAGGGGAGCGCATCAGGGTAGAAGGCGGCCTCCGCAATCTCGTCGCTGCTCGCCGGCCGCTCGACGCTGAGCAGGTCCCATACGCCTCGATGGTCCTCACCGCGCTCGATGAGCGCCCCCAGTGCGGCGAACAGCGCCAGACGGGTCACGCCAGCCTCATCCGCCAAAGCCGACCACGACCGCGTCTCGTCCACGAGGGTTTCACCCACGGCGAAGACCATGGCGCGAACAGCAGCAGGGATTGTGAAGCCGTCACCCCATCGCGAAGCGGTCAAACGCGTCATCGAGGAGAGTATTGCGAGCTGGACGTAGGCAGCGTGCTGGCCGGCGCTGGGCCTGAGTAGGCCGGCGGCGAGTCGGAAGAGTTTGTCGGCCGAGATGGCAAACCTGGGTCCTAATCTCTCCTCCGTGCCTTACTCGGCCGACTCAGCAGTGGTTCGGGACAACATTCATGTCCCGATCGGGACATGAATCTACTTTCGGGACACGTTTCGGGACAGTTTTCGGGACATCGAAGGCGCATGCTCTAACCACGCGATGCCGTTCGGCACCAGGCCGGCGGCCCGTAGGAGGAGGAGCTTGCCTTGCTGAGCGACCACGAGACCGGTGCCGAGCACGTCGCCGACTACCTGAGCTGTGCGGGGCACGCCTGCCGCTGCCTGCCGCCGGTCACCGCCGATGGCCATCTCCGCTTCGGCCTGTTCGGGTCCCAGACATCCCTGGGTTGCCTCCCCAGCCAGGAGTCGCTCCCGCGGTGCCCGAGCCACCTCAAGGTCCCCAACCGAGGGATATCCGACGACAGCTGGAAGGACGGCAATCAGCATGGCAACCCGTGACGCCAGCCTGGCGCGCAAACCGCTCCTGAGCGTCGGGGAGGTGGCGGTTCTCCTCGGCCAGAGCCGCTCGTCGCTGTACCGGGCCATCGAGAAGGGCGACCTACCAGTGCCGGTATTCAAGCTGGCCGGGCGGTGGCGGGTGCCGCGTCGGGCTGTCGAGCGCCTGATCGACGGCGAGATCGTGGAGAGGTAGTAGCCGGTGAGGCTGCTTCGCCAAAAAGGACCCCTTCGATGTGCTCGGCCGCCCGGCGGTCCTCGGCGGCGACGGCGCCGGTGTAATGGCGGGCCATGTGGACTGTGGCCCACCCGAGCCGGGCTTGCTTTTGCGCCTCGCTAATCACGCGGTCAAGCTCGGTCGACTGAAAATGGCGGAGCGAGTGCAGGTGAACATCACACGCGACTCCGGCAGCGTCGCGTACCTCGGCGAAGGCGTGGCTCATGGTGTCCGGGTGTGGTGGAGCACTGCCGCCTGGCTCGAAGGAGAACACGAAGGAGCCCTCGGGTAACGGTACGTCGCAGCGCTGGGCCAACTTGTCCTGTTCCTCGTGAAGCGATGCCAGCTGAGTCAGGGTGGCAGGGCCCACCGCCACGGTTCGCCTGCTGGCCTGGGTCTTGGGCGCTCGGGCGACGGCACCACCACCAGGCGTGCCAATCACCCCCTCGTCGATGACCACCGTCCCCGCGTCGTTGTCAATATCCGACCATCGCAGGGCGCAGGCCTCGCCCCGGCGCATGCCAGTGGCGGCCACCAGCCGGATGAGCACCGCCACCCGCTGCTCAGTGAAGCGGGCCATCTCCAGAATGGCAACTACCTCGGATGACGACGGGGCTCGCACTGCTCGCGGCCGCTCGTCGGGTGCCCAGGTCGGCAGCTCGGTGTCGGTGATCGGGTTGGGCAGCTGATTACCGCTCCACTTGCGGGCGAGACGGCAGGACCGGTGCAGCAATGCCCGGCTGAGTCGGACCGTGGTCGGTCCGGCCCCCTTGTCCTTGAGCTCGCGGAAGAACCGCTCCACGTCGTACGGGCTCAGGCTCACGATCCGACGGCGGCCGATCGAGTCGCGAATGTGACGGCGCCAGACGCCGTCGTAGCCCCGGACCGTGTTGGGCGAGAGGTCCTGCCAGCCGTTCTCGCGCCACCCTTCAACAGCCTCGTTGACCGTGGTCTGCGGGCCCCATCTCGACTCTTCCTCGCTGAGAGCACGAGTCGGCTCCCGCTCCTGCTCCGCCATTAGGCGAGCCAGCTCTCGCTCAGCCGCCCTCTTCGACCCGCGGAATGTCACGCTGCGATGGCGGACCTTGGCGCTGGCGTCCCGGCCCAAGAAGACCCTCAGTTCCCAGACATTCGGTCCCCTCTCGACCCGCTGCCGAATACTGCCTGCCATCGTCGCCTCCGCAATTGTTGGGACACTTGTTGGGACAACCCTACTCCCGAGAAGATACAACGGAGGAATGAAGGCCCTGACCTGGGCTTTTATGGGGGCCGGCGGTGGGACTCGAACCCACGACCTGACGATTACAAGTCGCCTGCGCTACCAGCTGCGCCACACCGGCATGGATGCCAGCCTAACGGTGCGATCGTGCTGGGTGCGGCTGGGATGCAGAAGGCGCGAAGCACCATTGCCCCTGCGGATCAGTGTCGGTCCTTGCTTTACGGGCCCTGGGTTGGCAGGCTGCCACGGATGGCACTCAGCGAGCGCGACCGGGCCATCCTGGACTTCGAGCGGGCCTGGCGCTCGGAGCCGGGGCCCAAGGGACCGGCCATCCGCCAGCGCTTCGCCATCTCTCCGGGGCGCTATTACCAGGTGCTGAGCGGCCTACTGGCCACCCAGGAGGCAGATGCCTACGATCCCATGGTGGTCCGCCGCCTGCGCCGCCTGCGAGATCGTCGGCGTCGAGCCCGCTACGAGGGCCGAGCCGTGGAAGCGTACCGGTCACGGTGAGCGGTCGCGGGGGCGCCAGCGACGGTCCACCTGGTCGCTCGGCGGGCGTGGTCATCGGTCGGGCTGTCCCCCTGCTGGTGGTGGCCGTGGCCCTGGGGGCGATCCTGCTCTCTTACCCGGCCACGCCTGGGGCCTCGCCCACCCCCCCACCCAGCACTACTGTCTCCTCCAGCGCCACCGGGCCCGGCGCCAGCGGTTCGATCCCCAGTTCCACACCCTCCACGGCGGCCCCTGGGACGACCACGCCGGTATCGGTCCCCCCCTCCAAGGTCAAGACGGTCGTCGCCAACGCCACCTCGGCGAGCGGTGCCGCCAGCCGGGTGGGCAGCACCTTACGAACCGCCGGATACGACGTCCTGGCCACCACCAATGCCTCTTCAAAGGCATCCACCTCCCAGGTGTACTACGTGGCCGGCTTTGCGGAGGAGGCCGGGCTGGTGGCCACCCGGCTGGGTCTCTCCCCCAATTCGGTCTTGAGCCTGCCCTCGCCGGCGCCGGTGAGCGACACCAGGGGCGCCGACGTGGTGGTTGTCATCGGTCCCGAGCTGGCCTCCGGCTCAGCCTCCAAGTCGAGCACTTCGACAACCTGACGGTGGAACCGAGCCGGTTGCCACCCGCGCTGACCGACTTGGTGAGCATGGCCGACCGGGCCGGCATCATCACCGACTTCGACGGGACTCTCTCTGCCATCGTCGAGGATCCGGCCGAGGCGCGGGCATTGGAAGGTACCGCCGCCCTCCTGGCTGGATTGGCCAGGAGGTACCGCCGGGTGGCGGTGGTCTCCGGTCGTCCGGTGGCCTTTCTGGTAGATCGTCTGGGCCTGGACCACCTGAGCCCGGGGGCCCCGAGCTTGGAGGATCAGGACAAGCGAATTGCTGTCTTTGGCCTCTACGGGCTGGAATGGGCGGGAGCCGATGGGGTGGTCCACACCAGGGCCGACGCCGAGGGGTGGCGGTCGGCGGTCAACCAGGCCGGCGAGCAGGCAAGGGACGAGGTCGGGGCAGGGGTGATGGTCGAGCCCAAGGGCCTCTCGCTGACCATCCACTGGCGAACCGTGCCGGATCAGGAGCAACCGGCCCAGCTCCTGGCGCGTCGCCTGGCCAAGGACTGGGATCTGGTCAGTCACGGCGGTCGTCGCAGCGTAGAGCTGCGCCCGCCGGTCGAGGCGGACAAGGGCACGGCCGTGACCAGCCTGTGCGAGGGACTGGCGGCCGCCTGCTTCGTGGGCGACGACCGGGGGGACCTGCCAGCGTTTGCCGCGCTGGACCGACTGGCGGCCAGCCGCGGGCTATGCACGCTCAAGGTGGGGGTGAGCAGCTCCGAGGCCCCGCCCGAGCTGCTGGCAGAGGCCGACCTGGTGGTGGAGGGTCCGGAGGGCGCACTGGCCATGCTGGCCTCGCTGGCCTGACTGGCCTGACTGGCCTGACTGGCCTCGCTGGCCGAGCCCGAGCAGGGCTGAGCCGAGCAGGTGGGCCCTAGCGGGTGGCGGCCGCCGCCAGCTGGTCGTCCAGCCAGTCCCGCGGAGTGCGTCGACCAGCCGCCTCCCGCACCGTGGCCGAGAGCGTCCGCCGCTCATCAGGCGCCATGTCCAGGGCCCGGGCCAGGGCATTGGCGGTGCCGGACACATCGAAGGGGTTGATCCCGATGGCACCCTCAGCCAGCTCGGGCCAGGCGCCCGCCTCACGAGAGAGCACCAGCAGCCCGTCGGTGGTGTTGAGCAGGGCGCCCTCTTTGGCCACCAGGTTGAGCCCATCCCGGATGGGGTTGACCAGCAATACGTCGTAGCGGCCCAGGGCGGCGACCGACCTCGGGTAGTTGTCGGACACGGCCAGGACCACTGGGTCCCAACCGGGCGTCCCCCACGTCTGGTTGACTCGGTCAGCCAGTGTCTCCATCTCCGTGCGGTAGGCCAGGTACTCAGGTAGGCCCTCTCGGGAGGGATAGACCAGTGCCAGGAAGACCACCTTCTCCCGCAGGTCAGGGCGTTGACTCAACAGCTCATCGAAAGCCAGGAAGCCGCGCAGGAGATTCTTGGAGGGCTCCACCCGGTCCACCCGCAGGACCAGGCGGCGGTCGCCGATGACGTCGTCCAACCAGCTCTGGGCGTCCCGGCAGGCGTCCGATCCGACCACTCCGGCCAGGTCGTCGGGATCAGGGCCAAGAGGAGCCACGAACGTGGGGGCCGGTCGGCCCAGAACCTCTGTGCAGCAAGCTCGATAGGCGGCTGCCCAGCGCTCGGCATGGAACCCGCACGCCACATGGGCCGCCAAGCCGGACAGGAGCTCCTCGGCCACCGCGTCGGGCAGCGCTCGCAATCCAGTCGGGTCGCAGAAAGGAGTGTGGGAGAAGTGCACAGCCGCCAGATCAGGGCGAGTGCGGGCCAGGTGAGCCCCCACCAGGCTGAAATGGAAGTCCTGGATCAGTATCGTTGCCCCTTGGGGAGCGGTGTCGGCCACCGCCTGAGCAAAGGCCTGGTTGACCGCCTGGTAGGCGGCCCAGGCCTGCCACCAGCGGCGGTCGATCCGGGGACGGCGAGTCAGGTCGAAGAGTCCGTGGTAGACGAACCACAAGGTGGCATTGGACACCACGTCGTAGGCCATCCGGTAAGTGGCCGGATCTATGTCGAGCGAGCGCAGGCGCAGGCCCTCCGCCTCCACCAGCCCCTCCCGAGAGGCGGCCCGGTCGTCGTCGTCCATGGCCGCTGCGATCCAGATGGCATCGGTACCCACCAGCAGGGGGCTGAGGCTGGACACCAGCCCCCCAGCGCCACGACGGGCCACCAGCTCGCCGTCCTCCCGACGGGAGAACTTGAGCGGGCCGCGGTTGGACACGACGACTACCTGGGACATGGCCATGCCGAGTGGACGCTAGCCAAGTCGTCGCCTGAGGCACCATTGCTGGATGGCACCATTGCTGGATGGCACCATTGCTGGATGGCACCATTGCTGGATGACGGATGTGCCACCAGGCGCCCGGGCCGGCTACGGCCCGGTGGTCGGCACCAAGGGTCCCCCGCGACTGGTGGCCGCGCCCGACAAGTTCCGGGGCACGGCCACTGCGGCCGAGGTGGCGGCGGCCATCGCTCGCTCAGCTGAGGCGGCTGGGTGGGCAGTCACCGAGCTGGCCATGGCCGACGGCGGCGAGGGCACCCTCGAGGCGCTGGGTGGGCGGCCCCGGCACTGCACCGTCGAGGGCCCGCTCGGTGCCCCGGTGACAGCCGAGTGGCGACTCGACGGGACCACCGCGGTGATCGAGGCAGCTCGGGCGTCAGGCCTCGAGCTGGTCGGTGGGCCGTCCGGCAACGACCCGATGGCCGCCTCCAGCGTCGGTACCGGACAGCTCATCGCGGCGGCGGTGGCAGCCGGGGCCGCGCGGGTGGTGGTGGGAGTCGGGGGCTCGGCCACCACCGACGGGGGCATGGGAGCGGTGGCCGCCCTCGCTGGCGGCAGCCGCCTGGCCGGCGTCGAGCTGGTGGTGGCGTGCGACGTCGACGCCACCTTTGGCCACGCAGCCACCACCTTCGCCCCCCAGAAGGGTGCCACTCCGGCCCAGGTCGCCCTCCTCGACCGCCGACTACAGCGCCTGGCTCAGCTCTACCTGGAGGATTACGGCGTCGATGTCCGGGCCATTCCCGGCAGCGGGGCAGCGGGCGGGCTGGCCGGGGGGCTGGCCGTGCTGGGCGCCCGCCTGGTGCCGGGCTTCGAGCTGGTGGCTGAGGTGGCCAGCTTGGTCGAGCACCTGGAGGGGGCTCAGCTGGTGATCACCGGGGAGGGCCACCTGGACGGCCAGTCCTTCAGGGGAAAGGTGGTGGGTGGAGTGATGGCCGTGGCCGCTTCGGCCGGCACACCAGTCCTGGTTGTTGCCGGGGCCGTCGAGCCCACGACGTGGGAGACTCGGTCATCCAGTGCCCAGCCATCCACTGTCGTGGCTCTGGTGGAGCGCTTCGGTGCCGAGCGGGCCCTGGCCGAACCGCTCGCTTGCATCGAGGAGGTGGTGACGGCGTTCCTGGCCGACCCTCACCGAGCCGAACGGCGGTAGGTGGGGACGTCCACCAGGGGGGGGCGCTGGTCGACGTCGACCACCAGCGGCTCGGTGCCAGGGCGGACCAGCACGGCCGGACGAGCGACCACCGATCCCACCCCGGCTCGGTCCAGGGCCACCTGGAGGATGGCCGCGGCCTGGGGGCCTAACTCGGCCAGAGGTCGATTGCGATGGCGGCGCTCGCCCAGGTCAACCTGGGCAATGGCGCCCGCTCCGTACTGGCTGGCCACGTCGGCCAGCAGGCCCAGCTCCACTCCGTAACCGTCGGCGAAGGCCAGCCCCTCGAGGACCTTCCTGGGGGCACCCACCTCGCCGGCCAGCGGCTGCATGATCCCCGAGAGATGGGGCAGCAGCAGCGAGATCAGGGGCCTGGCCACCAGCTCGGTCACCCGTCCCCCGCCCCCTAGGCCACAGGCGTCCACCGGCCGGTCGTAGAACCCCTTGACCAGGGCCACCTCGTCGGACATGAGCAAGGGCCCGAGCAGCCCGGTGACGAAGGTCGAGCGAAACCCCGACACGTCGGCGTCGCAGAACACGATCAGCTCCCCGACGGCCGCACCAACCGCCTTCCACATGGCCTGGCCTTTGCCCTGGCCTCCTCCCTCGTCAACCAGCACATCGGCCGCTCGCACCACCCTGGCCCCGGCGGCCGCCGCCACCCGGGCGGTGGAGTCAGTCGACCCGTCGTCCAGCACCAGCACCTCGTCGACCAGACCGGTCGCCGTGATCAGCTCGCTGACCACGCTGGCCACGATGGGCCCGATGGTCGCCTCCTCGTCCCGGGCCGGCAGGCACACCGAGACCGACCGGCCGGCCTTGGCGGCCACCAGATCGGCCACTGGGAAGTCCCGGTGATGGTGGAGCGGACCGGCGAACGACCCACTTGTGTGCATCAGCCCCGGTATAGCGCTTTGACGAAGCAGCTCAGTATCGGCCACCATGGAGGCGAAATCATCCAGAGCGGTCGAGGGATCGGGCCCGACGACGCCGCGGCAACCAGCACACCGACAGGTGTGCCAGGTGCCAATGCCCGCACGATGAGGAGGACCAGTGACGTTCGTCGAAGGACTGCGGTGTCGGGAGTGCGCGCACCTCTACCCGGCCGAGGCGCTGCACGTGTGCGACTTTTGCTTTGGTCCACTGGAGGTGACCTACGACTACCAGGCCATCGCCGCCCACATCAGCCCGGAACGGATCGCCCAGGGACCACCCACCATTTGGCGCTATGCCGACCTGCTGCCCGCCGATCCCAAGGCGCCGGTCGACCTGGGAGCCGGATTCACTCCCCTGGTCAGGGCCGACCGCCTGGCTGCTGAGCTGGGCCTGGGAGAGCTGTGGGTGAAGAACGACACCCTCAACCCGACCGGATCGTTCAAGGACCGGGTCGTCTCGGTTGCCCTCACCCGGGCCCGGGAGCTGGGCTTCAAGATCGCGGCATGTGCCTCGACCGGCAACCTGGCCAACTCGGTGGCCGCCCACGCCGCCCGGGAGGGCATGGAGGCCTACATCTTCATCCCCCATGACCTGGAGGAGGCCAAGGTCGTCACCTCGGCCGTCTACGACTGCCACCTCATCGCGGTGGACGGGACCTACGACGACGTCAACCGGTTGTGCGCCGAGCTCACCAGCGAGGAGCCGACCTGGGCCTTCGTCAACGTCAACGTGCGCACCTATTACGCCGAGGGCTCCAAGACCCTGGCCTACGAGGTGGCCGAGCAGCTCGGCTGGAGGGCTCCTGACCATGTGGTGGTCCCGGTCGGCTCGGGAAGCCAGCTGACCAAGATCCACAAGGGATTCGGGGAGCTGGCTGACGTCGGGCTGCTCCCGGAGCGTCCCGAGGTCCGGATCTCGGGGGCCCAGGCGGCCGGGTGCTCGCCGGTGGCCACCGCCTTCGTCGACCAGGTGGACCACATCCGCCCGGTGCGGCCCCACACCATCGCCAAGTCCCTGGCCATCGGCAACCCGGCCGACGGCTGGTACGCCCTCGACACCGTCCGCTCCACCGGCGGGGCACTGGCCGCGGTGACCGACGAGGAGATCATCGAGGGGGTGCGCCTGCTGGCCCGGACCGAGGGAATCTTCGCCGAGACGGCGGGAGGGGTGACCATCGCCACCCTGGCCAAGCTGGCCGGGGCCGGGGTGGTACGTCCCGACGAGGTGGTGGTGGCCTACGTGACCGGCCACGGCCTCAAGACGGTGGAGGCGCTCACCTCCCACGTGGGGCCTACGGCGACCATCGCCCCCACCCTGGAGGCCTTCGCCGCCGCGGTGCCCCAGTGACCCCCGCCAGCGTCACCGTGCGCATCCCCACTCAGCTGCGAACCCTCACCAACGGGGCCGGGACGGTGAGCCTGGAGGGCTCCACCGTCGGCGAGGTGCTGGCCGCCCTGGACGGCGCCCATCCCGGCTTCGCCGGGCGGCTGTTCGACGATTCAGGCGCCCTGCGGCGCTTCGTCAACGTCTTCCTGGCCGACGAGGACGTGCGCTTCCTGGACGGCCTGGAGACGCCGGTGACCGCCGGCCAGACCCTTTCCATCGTCCCGGCCGTGGCCGGAGGCACGTAGGGGCGAAAGTGGGCGAGGCGGGCCGGCGCCCCACGCCCACTTTCGCCCAATCTGCTCCGCCGAGGAGCGGGGCTGTTAGCAGTCGGGCCATGCGAGTGCTAATCTGGTGTCACAACAACGACTCCAACGGAGGGACTACCAGATGCCCAAGATGATCGCCTACGACGAGACGGCCCGCCGGGCCCTCGAGAGCGGCATGAACCAGCTGGCCGATGCGGTGCGGGTCACCCTCGGGCCCAAGGGCCGCAACGTGGTGCTGGACAAGAAGTGGGGGGCACCCACCATCACCAACGACGGCGTGTCCATCGCCAAGGAGATCGACCTCGAGGATCCCTACGAGAGGATCGGCGCCGACCTGGTGAAGGAGGTGGCCAAGAAGACCGACGACGTGGCCGGTGACGGCACCACCACCGCCACCGTGCTGGCTTGGGCCATGGTCCACGAGGGCCTGCGCAACGTGGCTGCCGGGGCCAACCCGATGTCACTCAAGCGTGGCATCGAGGATGCCGTGGAGGCCGCCGTGGCCTCCCTCAAGTCCCAGGCCAGGGACACCGACTCCAAGGACCAGATCGCCCAGGTGGCCTCCATCTCGGCGGCCGACACCGAGATCGGCGGGATGATCTCCGAGGCCATCGACAAGGTGGGCAAGGACGGGGTCATCACCGTCGAGGAGTCGCAGACCTTCGGCATGGAGATGGACCTGGTCGAGGGGATGCGGTTCGACAAGGGCTACATCTCGCCGTATTTCGTCACCGACGCCGAGCGGATGGAAGCGGTGCTGGAAGACCCTTACGTGCTGCTGGTGGGCTCCAAGGTGTCCGCCGTGCGTGACCTGCTGCCGATCCTGGAGAAGGTCATGCAGTCGGCCAAGCCCCTGGTCATCGTGTGCGAGGACCTGGAGGGCGAGGCCCTGGCCACCTTGGTGGTCAACAAGATCCGCGGCACCTTCAAGTCGGTGGCGGTCAAGGCCCCCGGCTTTGGTGAGCGCCGCAAGGCCATGCTCCAGGACCTGGCCATCCTGACCGCCGGCCAGGTGGTCACCGAGGATGTGGGCCTCAAGCTGGACAGCGTGGGCCTGGACATGTTGGGCCGGGCCCGCAAGGTGGTGGTCACCAAGGACGAGATCACCTTCGTGGAGGGCGCCGGCACCGAGGCCGACATCAAGGGCCGCATCAAGCAGATCAAGACCGAGATGGAGTTGACCGACTCGGACTACGACCGGGAAAAGCTCCAGGAGCGGCTGGCCAAGCTGTCCGGTGGGGTGGCCATCATCAAGGTGGGAGCGGCCACCGAGGTCGAGCTCAAGGAGAAGAAGCACCGCATCGAGGATGCCGTCAGCACCACCAAGGCAGCCATCGAGGAGGGCGTTGTCCCCGGCGGCGGGGTTGCCCTGCTGCGGGCCCGCCAGGCCATCATGGACCGGGCCGAGAAGCTGGAGGGCGACGAGGCCACCGGTGCCCGCATAGTGGCCAAGGCGGTCGAAGAGCCCCTCAAGCAGATCGCCGTCAATGCCGGCTACGAGGGCGGCGTGGTGGTCGAGCGGGTACGGGGGCTCGGCAACGGCAGCGGCGCCGAGGGTCTCAATGCCGCCACTGGCGAGTACGAGGACCTGTTCAAGGCGGGCGTGATCGACGCAGCCAAGGTGACCCGCTCTGCGTTGCAAAATGCAGCTTCCATCGCCGCCCTGTTCCTCACCACCGAGGCGGTCATCGTGGACAAGCCGGAGGAGAATGCGGCGGCCATGGCGGGCGGGGGCATGGAGGACTTCTAACACTGCTGACGCAGGGCCGGGCCACTCGGCCCTGCGGGGATGGTCCAGATCGTGTACTGAGGGGCGCCTTTGGGCGCCCCTCAGGCGCGTCCAGCGCTCGACAACATCAGGTTGTCGCCTGTAACTTGCGCTCGGCCCGCCGCCCCCGAATGATCTCCAGCCGGCCAACCACCGGCCCGGCCACACCGGTTACCAGGCTCCGGGCTCCTCGGCCGGTGGCCATTAGTGGCCGGCCCACCCGACTGGCAGGGCCGAGCTTGGCCAGGGCCACGGTAGCTGCCCCACTGAGTAGGGCCAGAGCGGCCACTGAGGCCAGAACGGTACCCCGGTGACCCCTGAGTGGCGCCCCGGGTAGGCCGAGGGCGGCGTGGGGGCTGGCGAACAGGCTATGGCCCGACCCGACGGCCGGGGTGGTCAGCCCGGCCAGGGGCGACGCCGGGGCAAGTGCCCCCGGTGGCCTCTGAAGGGGAGTCCCGGGAGCGGGAAGGGGAGGAGCGGCGTTGGCCGAGCCGACCTGGGGGGTGAACAGGGTCGAGCGTAGGTTGAGGCTTGACGCGAACGCCAGACCAGGCACCACCTGGGTGCCGCCGCTGCCGATGAGGGAGACGGCCAGGGCGCGGCCGGAGGGTCCCTTTTGGGAGACGGTGACGTCGGTGATGGTGCCGTGGTAGCCGAACACGCCGGCCAGATCGGCCAGCCCGACGCTCACTGTCCAGGGGGCGGGATCCTTGGTGAGGTAGGGGGCGGCCCGTAGGTAGGGGTTCCCGGGATCCGAGCCGCCAAAGCCCTCCTGGGGGGTGGCCTCGTAGCCTCCGCCGTTGGCCGAGAAGACGGTGGAGGCCAGACTGCCGCCGTAGGTGAGGACCTGGCCCCGGCTGGCCGCCACCGCCTGGTCCATGGCCGGGTACTCGACCTGGGCCCCCAGGTACACCTGGCAGCGGGTGTCGGCGCAGATCTGGCCGGAGGTCTGCATGTAGCGCATGGCGTAGGTGCGCTCGGCGATGGCCTGGGCCTGGAGGGAGGCGGCCGGCCAGCTGGGATCCAGCACCTCACCCATGCCCCGCAGGTAGTCCTCCACGTTGAGCTGGTTGACGAGGGAGCCGCCGACCAGCTGGAGGGATCCCCGAAAGCGCCGGCCCCCCGCCCCGATGGTGCCCCCGCTGGCGGCGGTGGCCAGGAGGGGGCTGGACGAGGCGGCGCTGGGGGGCGCCGGCTTGGCGGTGGGCGGGGGCGAGGTGCCTGGGCCGGGAGCTGGCGCGGGCGTCGGGCTGGGGCCGGGCGTGGTGTTGGGAGCAGTGGTGGTCGGAGAGGTGGTACCAGAGCTGCCGGGAGGCGCGGTGGTGGTGGTGGTTCTCGGGCGGGGCGCGGTGGTCGTGGTGGCCGGGGTGGAGGGCGGGACGCAGCCCAAGAGGCAGAGGGCGGTGGGGGTGAGCCGGGGGCTGGCTGTCCCTGCGTGTGCGACAACTGGTGCCAGCGTCGGATGGCCTCCGGGATGGGTGCCGGGACCGGCCGAGTACGAGGTCTGGGCCAGATAGCGGCCGCCATTGGCACTCAGCACCACCTGGCCGCCTGGGGGGATGGGCAGGGGTTGGGCACCGCCGGTTACCTGGCCACCCTGGGGGAAGGAGAGCACCGAGCCAGAGCCGCCGCCCACCGCCACTCGGACGTTGCCAGTGATGCCGCCCAAGGTCGTTCCCGGATAGAATTGACCAAGGATCTGAGTGTCCGACGAGCCGGCCCGGCCCATCCAGTAGGCGCCGTCCTGGGCCATGCCCACCCCGTGGCCGAAACCCTTGCCATTGAGAACCACGACGGGTACTGCCGCGGCTGCCGCCTTCATCCCCAGGGACGAGGCGCTCACCCATGGCGCGCTCAGCACCGGGGTGCTCAGGACAACCGCCAACAGGGCGACCGCCATCAGACCGGCTCGGCGGATCCCCACGCCCCGATCCTGCCTCATCGGCGGCCGACATGGGGCGTCGCCTTAACCGCCCAGGGGGCGGTGAAGGCTCGGCTTCACACTCCTCCGCAGATGCCGACGGAGTGGGAGGGCGGCCGTACACTGAGAGGATGACCAGCCAAGGGCTTGGCCCGTCGACCGGCTGGGGAGTCCTGCACCTGTTCGCCCGGTTGGGGCCGGGCACCGATCCCCAGGCGGTGGTGGCCGCCGTCAAGGCAGCCCAGGGGGACGACCATCAGATCGTCACCTTCGCCGTCCTCGGCCACAAGGCGGATGTCGGCTTCATGGCCCTCGGACCTGACCTGTGGCGCCTTCGGGACTTCCAGGGCGCCATTCAGGGCGCTGGCCTGGAGCTCTCCGGCTCCTTCGTCTCGCTCACCGAGGTGTCCGAGTACGCCCGAGGCGTGCCCCAGGCAGCCCTGGACGCCCGCCTCCAACCCCGGCTGCCCCCTGAGGGAAAGCGGGCCATCTGCTTCTATCCCATGTCCAAGCGACGGGCCGAGGGACACAACTGGTACTCCCTCGCCTACGAGGAGCGGCTGGCGTTGATGCGGGGCCACGGCGCCGTCGGGCGCACCTTTGCCGGTCGGGTGGTCCAGGTCATCACCGCCTCGACCGGTCTGGACGACTATGAGTGGGGAGTGACGCTGTTTGGCACTCATCCTGACGACCTCAAGGACGCCGTCTACACGATGCGCTTCGACGAGGGTTCGGCTCATTACGCCGATTTCGGGCCTTTCTACACGGGCCTGGTAGGCGACGCCGAGGAGGTCATGGGCCGGATGGGACAGCAGTGACCAAGGTGGCCGGGGACGGCGAGTGCTTGAGGGAAGGCGAGACCTTTGGGTGCCTCGACATGCTCAGGAACGATCTGCGTCGCCTCGAGCGGGTGGTGGTGGCCTTCAGCGGCGGGGCTGACTCTGCGTTCCTGGCCTGGGTGGCCAACGACACCTTGGGCCGAGAGCAGGTGACATGCGTGACCGCGGTGTCGGCATCGCTGGCTCCCGAGGAGCTGGCCGACTGTGAGGCCCTGGCCAGCGAGTGGCACCTGCAGTGGCTCCGGCTGGAGACGGCCGAGCTGGCCGACCCTGCCTATTCGGCCAACCACGGGGACCGCTGCTACCACTGCAAGGCCAGCCTCATGGCGGTGGCCTCTCCTGTCGCGGCCGCCGCCCGGGCCACCGTGGTGCTGGGAGTCAACCTGGACGACCTGGACGAGCGCCGTCCGGGCCAGCTGGCGGCGGCCGAGCGGGGGGCCGCCTATCCCCTGGTTGACGCCGGCTTCGACAAGGGCCGCGTGCGGACTGCCAGCCGATCCCTCGGGCTGCGGACCTGGGACAAGCCGGCGGCCGCCTGCCTGGCCTCCCGGGTACCCTACGGCGTGCCCGTCACCACTGCCACCCTGGCCAGGGTGGCCCGAGCCGAGTCGGCCCTGAGGACGCTGGGGTTCGGGCAGCTGAGAGTCCGCCACTACGGCGATCTGGCCCGGATCGAGCTGGATGCCGGGGGGCTCGACGACGCGGTGGCCCGACGGGCAGAGGTGGTGGCCGCCGTGCAGGGAGCCGGATACACCTATGTCACCGTGGATCTCGAGGGCTTTCGCTCCGGCAACCTCAACCAGGCTCTGACCGGCGGGCCGGCGCTTACCGTGGGCAGCCGCGGCTCCGGGACGGCTCCTGGGCGGTCCCTCACCGGAGCGGAGCGGTGACCAGTCCTCGGGTCAAGCTGTTCTTTCCCGAGCATCTGGTGAGGCAGCCGATCATCGCCCGCATGGCCCGGGAGATGGGGGTGATGGCCAACATCCGCCGGGCCAGCGTGGACGAGACGGTGGGATGGATGGTGTGTGAGCTGGATGGGGAACCCAGGGCAGTGGAGGAGGCGGTGAGCTGGCTGGAGGACCTGGGCATCGAGGTCGACCGTCTCAGTGACGTGGTGGAGGGCTGAGGCCTCGATTCTCGGGGTCTCATGCCACGCTGAGGCCCACCTGGTCGACGCGGGCGGCGAACATGAGCGAGGACATCCAGCGGATCGTGAGCCAGGCTGGCGAGGCGCTGGCCGACGCGGTGGAGGCGGCCCTACCTGCGTGGGTGCGGCGGTCGGTCGAGCATTTGCTGATCGCCTGGGGTGGCTGGGCCGACCCTGATCTGCTGGCCAGAGCCGACGTGGCCGGTGAGCGGGCCGGGCGGGATGTGGGGGCGAGGGTGCGGGGGCTGGTGTCGGGCGATCCGGACGCCCAGACCACCACGCCACTCAGCATCCTGCGCCAAGCGGTCAGCTACCCGGCCGAGATCCTGCAGGCTGCTGGTGTCCCGGAGGTGGAGCGTGACGAGTTCGCCCAGAGGCGCTTCCCGGGAGACCACTATGGGCTCAGCCCAGCATCCTGGGCCGACATCGACCCAGGCCTGACCGACGTGGGCCTGGCGTGGGGCGCGGCCGTGGCCCTGGCCCACCGGCATCGCCATCGCCCAGGCACGGGTACCGACCCCAAGGCAGCCGGTTAGCCGGGAGCGGCCCCGCCAGCTCCCGGCCCGCTCCCGGCCACCTCCCGGCCCCAGTTAGCCAGGCGCGGCCCGGCCCGACGTGAGAGACGAGGGGGCAGGGTCACGATGGGCGCCGTTGTCAGCGGCTCCCGGAGCGCCTCCGGCCGAGTCGGCGCTGGGCTTGCTGCCGACCGACTTGCGCAGGGTGTCATAGATCGACAGTCCCTGAGCCACCACCCCGGCCACCAACTCGTTGACTCCCTCGGTGCCATTGAGGACCGTCAGGTTCGAGCCGGAGATGCCCGTAGCGGCCGCCTCTACCAGGGCGGGGAGGAGGTCGACCAGCTTGTTGGCGGCAATCAGCGCCTGGTTCTCACCCTGGAGGGCATCAGCCCTGGCATTGAGGGCGTCGGCGTCCGCCGCCGCGGTGGTGCGCTGGGCGTAGGCATCACCGTCGGCATGCACCTTGGCTGCCTCACTCTCGGCTGCCGCCTTGACCTTGGCCGCCTCGGCGTCGGCCGAGGCGATCTGGCGGCGCCGGTTGGCCTCGGCCTCGGTGTTCAGCTTGGTCGTGTCCCGTCCAGCCTCGGCCAGAGTCCGCTGCTTGAACGCCTCGGCCTCCGTGTTGAGCTTGATGGTGTCCCGGTTGGCTCCGCTGAGGGTCCGCTGCTTGTAGGCCTCGGCGTCGGCCGGTCGGCGAACCTCCGACTCCAGCCGCTTGTCGGTGAGTTGGGCCGTACGCTCAGCCAGGGCGGTCTGCTGTTCGGTGACCTCCTGGGAGGCTCGAGCCTCGGCCAGTGGCCCGGCCTGGGCAGCTCGAGCCCTGGCCTCCTCGGTCTCGGCCGCGAACCCTGCCTGCTTGATCTCGGTGTCCCTCAGGTACTGGGCCTTGAGGGCGGCGGCCTCCTGCTCTCGCTGGGTGGCCTCCTGGTCAGCCCTGGCCGCCGCGATGCGGGCCTGGCTGGCCACCGCGGCGGCATGGGGCGCGGCCAGGTTGTTGATGTAGCCGGTGGCGTCCACGATCTCTTGGATCTGGAGGGCGTCCACCACGATCCCCAGCTTCTCCATCTCAGAGTGGCTGCCGTCCTTGACCTCCTGGGCCAGACTGTCTCTCTCCCGGATGATCTGCTCGACGGTCAGGCCACCCACGATGGCGCGAAGGTGCCCAGCGAAGATGCGCCCCACCAACTCTTCCATCTTGTCCTGCTCGGCCAGGAACCGCCGGGCGGCGTTGGCCACTGACACTGGGTCGTCGCCGATCTTGAAGGCCGCCACCGCCCGGACGTGCAACAAGATGCCCTGGGTGGTGATGCAGTCCTCGGCAATCTCCGCCTCCTGGAGGGATAGGGACAGCACCCGGGCCTTTTGCTTGACAGGGAGGACGAAGCAGCCATGGCCGGTCACGATCCGGAATTGCGTCTGTTGGTCCCGGTGCTTCGAGCCTGAGATCAGCAGTGCCTCATTGGGTGCGGGTACGTGCCAGAACAGCATCGGGACCTCCTCCGAGAGCGAAGGGATCAGCCTAGGGTGAGCGGGCTGACGCTGACCGATCGGGCCGTCCGGCACTCGACCACGACCACTCGGGTGTTCTTCGCCACTGGCTCGTCGGACCAGGCGGCGAAGGCCTCGGTGCCGCCTCGTACCGGCAGCACCACCTCCCCGGGATGACCAATCACGATGGGTACCGTCACCCAGCCAATGGTCCCGACCAGGGCCTGACTGGCATCGTCCGGCACCTTCGCTACCGAGGGGGCTGGCTGGGGTCAACCATCCAGCCGGCCTGCGAGACCCTCCGAGGCTCGTGGAACAGGCAGCCGTCGGGACAGGCAAATGGTAGGCTCTGATTGGCGTCAACCCGGCACCGCTCGACCCTTTCGCCCCCGCCAACCGTCTGCATCACGTAGTGGCGGCAATCCTGGTTGACAGTCACAACCCCCATCTTGCCAGGTCCCAACTGTGAGCCAGTAGCGTCGAAGGGGTGGAGCATCCAGTCTCGACTCGGGATTTGTTGCGTTGGAGCGAGGCGCTGGCAGGGATTGCCCGCACCGGATTGGGCTTCACCGAGAACCTCTACGAAAAGGAGCGCTTCGAGGAGGTGCTCAAGGTGGCCGCTGACATCCGCACCTCCGCCGAGGAGGAGGTCCCAGCCAACGGATCGGCCATCGCCTCGGCCGGCTTGGTCCATGACTGGTTGGAGGTGGTGGGCCAGGGGGTAGCCGGCTACGTGACCCCCAAGGTGGCGGTGGGGGCAGTGGTGGGCAATGACCGAGATGAGATCCTACTGGTGAAGCGGGCTGATTCGGGGGTGTGGCTCTATCCCACCGGATGGGCAGACGTGGGCTACTCAGCCTCCGAGGTGGTGGTCAAGGAGGTCAGGGAGGAGACCGGCATCGAGGTCGAGCCGCTGAGGCTGATCGCGGTGCTCGACGGGCTGAGGCTCGGGTTCACCGGAGTGCCTTTGTATTCGTTGCTCTTTCATTGCCGGGCCCTCGGCGGCGAGCTGGCGGCCCATCCCCTCGAGTGTGCCGCAGTCGGCTGGTTCGCTGAGAACGACATGCCGTTCCCCTTGGCCGGTGAGCAGCACTGGAGCCCGCACGCCTTTGCCGCCCTGCGGGGTGAGGACGTGGACGTCTTCTTCGACCGGCCTCGCAACCCAACCTGGCGAGGTGGGGAGCCCGATTGAAGGTTGAGGCCAGCCAGACAGTGCGGATCGAGGAGGTCACCGAGGTGCGTCCCGAGGTGGTGGCCGCCTTCGCCCGCCTGGTCCCTCAGCTGTCGCGCTCGATGCCACCTCCGGGGACGGCTGAGCTGGAGGAGATGGTCGCCTCTGCCGCCACCACCCTCTTGGTGGCCCAGGACGCCAGAATAGGTCCAGATGGCATCGTGGGTGCCCTCACGCTGGCAGTTTTTCGGATTCCCACCGGAGTGCGGGCCTGGATCGAGGACGTGGTGGTGGATGAATCGGCCCGGGCCAGAGGCGTGGGCGAGGCCCTGACCACCGACGCCCTACGCCGAGCGACCAGGGCCGGTGCCCGCACGGTCGACCTCACCTCTCGGCCGTCGCGGGAGGCGGCCAACCGGCTCTACCGCCGGCTCGGGTTCGTGGCCCGGGAGACCAACGTCTACCGGTGGGAGCAGTCGGGTTGACCTCCTCGCCCACCGATAGAGTTCTGCCGTGGCTTCGCGTGATCTCGAGGAGGGCTCAAGCCTGATGCCAGAAAGCATCACCATCACTGACAACCGGACCGGCGAGTCGATGGAGATCCCCATCGAGGACCGCGGAGTGGCGGCCAGCGCCTGGTCGAAGCTCCTTCCTGGCATCTGGTTCTACGACCCCGGCTTCACCGTTACCGCCGCCTGCCAGAGCTCGATCAGCTACGTCGACGGGGACGCCGGCGTCTTGTTGTACCGCGGCTACCCGATCGAGCAGCTGGCCGAGCACTCAACCTACCTCGAGGTGGCCTACCTGCTGCTCAACGCCGAGCTGCCGACCGCCCACCAGTTCGACGGGTGGCGAGGCGAGATCACCCATCACACGTTCATCCACGAGAACGTGCGCAAGCGGTTCCTGGACGGCTTCCACTACGACGCCCATCCCATGGGAATGCTGGTGTCGGCGGTTGCCGCTCTGTCGACGTTCTATTCGGACGCCAAGGACATCTTCGACACTGACTCCCGCAACAAGCAGGTCCTCCGTCTCATCGCCAAGATGCCGACCCTGGCCGCCGCCGCTCACCGCTTCAGCGTGGGGATGCCCTTCGTGTACCCGGACAACACGTTGGAGTTCGCGGCCAACTTCTTGTCCATGATGTGGAAGGTGGCTGAGCCACACTTCGAGGTCGACCCAGTACTGACCCATGCGCTCGACGTGCTGTTCATCCTGCATGCCGACCACGAGCAGAATTGCTCGACCACGGCCATGCGGGTCGTCGGCTCGGCTCATGCGGACCCATATTCGGCTTGCGCGGCGGCCTGTGCGGCCCTGTACGGTCCCCGTCACGGGGGAGCCAACGAGGCAGTGGTTCGCATGCTGACCCAGATCGGCTCCCTCGACAACGTGGACGGCTTCGTGGCCGCGGTCAAGCAAGGACAGTGTCGCCTCCAGGGCTTCGGCCACCGTGTCTACAAGAACTACGATCCCCGAGCCAAGATCGTGAAACGGGAGGCCGAGGCTGTCTTTGCCGTAACCGGCAAGAACCCGCTGCTGGACGTGGCCCTCAAACTGGAGGAGGTTGCCCTCTCTGACGAGTACTTCATCTCCCGGCGCCTCTACCCCAATGTTGACTTCTATTCGGGGCTGATCTACCAGGCCATGGGATTTCCCATCGACATGTTCCCCGTGCTGTTCGCCATCCCCCGTACGGCGGGATGGTTGGCCCACTGGGTCGAGCTCTTGGCCCAGGGTCAGCGCATCGCCCGCCCCCGCCAGCTGTATGTGGGGGAATCAGAGCGGCCCTACGTTCCGATTGGCGAGCGCCTGGGGTAAGATTGAGTGGATGAGCTTGTCACCGCGCGCCCTGCTGGCTTGGTCGCGCACGTCCCCCGGGCGCAAGGCCTGCCGCTACTCGATCGTTTCGGTGGTGTCGGTGGCGGTCAGCTCGGTAGTGCTGTTCCTCACCCTGTATGTCCTCGCTCTGTGGTCGGCGGTGGTCTGCAACGTGGTAGCCACCACGGTGGCCTCGGTGCCCTCCTACTACCTCAACCGGCGCTGGGCCTGGGGCAAGTCCGGTAAATCCCACCTCCTCAAGGAGGTCATACCCTTCTGGGCTCTTGCCCTGATCGGCCTTGGCCTGTCCACCGGGGCGGTAGCCCTGGCCGACCGCTACGGCTCGGACATCACCTCCTCGCATCTGGGACAGGCGATCGTGGTGGTAGTTGCCCAGGTGGCCGGCTTCGGGGTCGTGTGGGTGGGCAAGTTCATAATTTTCAACCGCCTCCTTTTCGTGGATCGGTCCTCCCCCGCCCTCATCATGGTGGGGGATGCAGCCGGAGACGCCAACGATGGGTCAGCGCCGTTGGTCAACCCCAGCTCAGATCGTCCTGGTTGGCTCGGGGCCACCGAACGGCGCGACGCTCGGCCTGAAGCCGGATAGGTGGGTTCGTTCTCTGACGCCCGGGCGGGCATGGTCCTGCCTGACCAAGCGGCCAGAGCAGCCGCCCGCAACCGCCACGACCAGTTGACCAAGCCCCGAGGTTCGCTGGGCCGCCTGGAAGCGCTCGGCGTTCAGTTGGCGGGCATCGCAGGTGTCTCGCCCCCGCCCATCCCCGAGCCGGCGGCGGTGGCTGTCTTCGCCGGAGACCACGGGGCCCTGGTCGAGGGTGTGTCCCCCTGGCCCGTCGAGGTGACAGCCCAGATGGTGGCCAACTTCTGCAATGGGGGGGCAGCCATCAACGTGATGGCCCGCCACGTCGGGGCGACGGTTGTCGTCGTCGACGTAGGGGTGGCGAGCGAGTTGGTGCCCAGGCCGGGCCTGGTGAGGGCCAAGGTCCGGGCCGGGACGGCCAACCTGGCGATCGAGCCGGCCATGACCGTCGGGGAGGCCCTGGCCTGCCTGGATGTGGGGGCCCAGGTGGCGGCCGATCTGGTGGCCCGCGGTTGCGCCTGCCTGGTGACCGGCGACATGGGAATCGCCAACACCACCCCATCTGCCGCTCTGCTGGCCGCCTTCACCGGCCACCCGGCTAGGGCCGTAACCGGCCGGGGGACCGGGATCGACGACGAGGCCTGGGCCCGCAAGGTGACGGTAGTCGAACGCGCCCTGGCCCGCACCGAGCTTACGGCCCGAGAGCCCCTGGCCGGGGAGTCGCTGGACCAGGAGCTGGCCGGGGGGCCGCTGGCCGGAGGGCCGCTGGCGGTGCTGGCCTCGGTGGGTGGCTTGGAGATTGCCGCCCTGGCCGGCTTCATCGTGGGCGGAGCGGCGGCTCGGGTACCGGTGCTGGTCGACGGAGCGATCGCCACGGCCGCCGCGGTGGTGGCTGACGCCCTGGCCCCCGGCTGCGTGGGATACTGCCTGGCCGGCCACCGGTCCAGCGAGCCAGGAGCAACGATCGGTCTGGCCCACCTGGGCCTGGAGCCGCTGCTCGACCTGGAGCTGCGTCTGGGCGAGGGTACCGGGGCCTGCCTGGCCGTCCCGATCGTGCAGGCGGCAGCCAAGCTCTTGTCTGAGATGGCCACCTTCGACTCAGCCGGGGTGGCCGACAAGCGGGTCTGACCGGTCTCAGGTCGGGCTGGCGGGTCTCAAGCCCGGGCTGGCCGGCCATCGACGAGCCGCTGCCCAGGCAGCCAGCAGACCAAGTCCGCCAGCTGCCAGCACTGGTAGCTCGCCACCCTGGGTGAAGGGAGTGCGACCGACGCGCCTCTCGACGGTTCGCTGGATGAGCTGGCGAGCGCCCAATCGGGACTGGGCCAGGACTCGGCCGCGGTGGTCGACCACCAGGGTGTACCCGGTTGGGGCAGCCTGGACCAGATCCCGTCCCTCGGAGATGGCCTGCATGCGAGCCGCCGCCAGCTCCTGGGTCGGGACCTGTTTGCTCGAGTAGGACGAGGTGTTGGTCGGCACCAGCAGCACCTGGCCGCCGGCTGTGGTGGCTGCTCGGCCCCGGTCGGCGTAAAAGACCTCGTAAGAGATCATCACCCCCAAGGGCCCGGCGGGGGTACGCAACAATCCCGGACCGTGGCCGGCGATGGCGTCACGGGGCACGGCCGACAGGCTGACCAGGTGGGCCAGCAGGGTCCTGGCGGGCACGTACTCTCCGAAGGGCACACGATGGACCTTGTCGTAGCGGTCCACCACATCACCGTTCGGTCCCCAGGCCACCGCGGCATTGTGAAATCGGGTCGATCCCACCGTCTCGGTTACCCCGGCCACCAGCGTCGTGCCGAGGGAACGAGCCAGGCCTCCCACCTGGACAGACGCCTGCGAGCCGGCGATGGGTCGGTCCAGTTTGATCACGCCCTCGGGCCACAGGACCAGCCCAAGCGGTGGGCGCAGGGCTCGGGTGGGGATGAGCTGGGCCCGGTACACCACAGCCGGATCGACCTCGGATTCACTCAGGCCCCGGGCTCCGCCGCCTTGCACCACCGCCACCCGGAGCCGGCCCACTGCGGCGCCGCCGTCGGGAGCCAGGCGGCCGGCCAGCACCAGCCCGACTACCGCCAGGGCGCACGGGGCGGTCCAGACCAGTCTTTGACAAGAGCGATCGCCACCTGGCTGAACCAGGTTGGCAAGGGCCGCTCCGATCAGCGCGGCCAGGCCGGTCACCAGGAGGGGGCCCCCCAACCGCAGGGCCGGAGACAGGGGACCGGCCACCTGGCCCAGGTCGATGCCGCCCATCGGAATGCCACCGAAGGGCCAGGTGTAGCGAGCCGCCTCGGCCAGGACCAGCACGGCGGGGAAGGCTGCGACCCGCCCCCGCCCCCGCGGTACCAGGACCGCGGCCACCGCCCAAAAGAGCGCCTCTACCGCCACCAGGAGTCCCCAGCCACCGATGTTGAAGGCGGCCGTGAAGTAGAGGCTGGGACCGAACAGGGCGATGCCGGCGGCCAATCCAGCCAGGCCCCTTCGCCGGGCGGCAAGCCCCCTCAGGCGCCAGGCCAGCAGGCCCAACCCCAGCCAGGCGAGGGGCCACCAACCCAGCGGTGGCACAGAGGCAGCCACCAGCCCGCCGGACACCACCGCAGGCACCACCACCGCGCCCCGCCGGTCACCGGGAGCCGCCCTGGTAGCCGGGCCCCCGGTACCGCCCCCACTGTCCGCTCGGCGGCTCTCAACAGCTGAGCTGATCAAGAGGCGGCGCGGCTCTCCTGCTCCCCGGTCCCCTCTCCTGCGTCCCTGTCGGCTGCGTCCCTATTGGCTCCGCCCTTGGCAGCTCCGCCCTTGTCAGCTCCGCCCTTTTTGGCTCCGCCCTTTTTGGCTCCGTCCCTGTCGGTTCCGTCCCTGGTGGCCGGACTGCGGGCCGACCTCTGCTTGGCCGCCGCCACGCTGGCCTCCAGCGCAGCCATGAGATCGACAACCGCGGCGGGACGATCAACCTCCGCCTCGGTCACCACCTCCTCGCCCTGCGCCTTGGCCTCGATCAGCTCGAGCACAGCTTCCCGATAGGTGTCGTGGTAGCGGCTTGGCTCGAAGTCGGTGGTGAGGGACTCGACCAGCTGTTGGGCCATGGTCAGCTCGCGCTTGGAGGCCGAGACGTCCGAGCCGGGCAGCTGCTCCAGATCCTCCCGGGCGACCACCTCGTCGGCGAAATTCATGGTGGTGAGCACCAAGGCCTGGTCCAGCGGACGGATGGCGCACAGGTACTGCTTGGTGCGCATGACCACTCGCCCGATACCCACCCGTCGCGAGTCGCTCATGGCATCGAGCAGCAACCGGTATGCCTTGGACCCGGAGACCTCGGGGGCCAGGTAGTAGGAGCTGTCAAAGTACAGCGGGTCGATCTGGTCCAGGGCCACGAAGTCCTCGATGTCAATGGTGTGGGTGGCCTCCGGGTCAAGAGCCTCCAGCTCGGTGGGCTCCACCACCACATACTGGCCGGGCGCCACCTCGTATCCCTTGACGAGGTCGTCATACGAGACCTCCTGGCCATCTGCCGGGCAGACCCGGCGCTGCTGGATCCTGACCCGGTCGGCGGCATGCAGCTGGTGGAAGCCAATGTTCTTCTTGCGCACCGCGGTGAACAGCTTCACCGGTACGTTTACCAGGCCAAAGCTGATCGATCCGCTCCAGATGGCCCTGGGCATGGGATCCTTTCGTGCTCATCGAGCAGACCGGCAAGTTTACCGTTCCGCGGGAAGACATTTTCCCCCACAATCGACAGATGTCACTCCAGCCCCGCAATCACGGTGGCATCATGGCCAAGGTCGCATTGCCTACCATGAGTCGCATGCCACGCCCGGGGCCTCTCATCGGCCGCGTGACCTTCCGCCACCAGAGGACCAGCCCGGGTGCCGGCTCCCCCCAGGCCGTGTCCGGTGACCAGGCCGCGCCCGGTGACCAGGCCGCGCCCGGTGACCAGGCCGCGCCCGGTGACCAGGCCGCGCCCGGTGACCAGGCCGTGTCCGGTGACCAGGCCGCGCCCGGTGACCAGGCCGCGCCCGACTCTCGTCCGAATAGTGGCTGCTATAGCGACCACTTTTCGGACGAGAGTTCCGCCGACCAGTCTGCCTCCGGCGACCAGGCCGCGCCCGGCAAGGCGGCGGTGGCCCGGAGCGAGGCCCGGGCGACTCGGCGCCAGAGCCACCCGATTCGGCACCAGAGCCACCCGACTCGGCGCCCGAGCCAGGTGATGGCGTTGGCCATCGGGCTCCTGCTGGTGGTGGTGGGCGGAATCGTCGTGGCCCAGACCGGCCTTCACATCCACCATCTGGGGGCCCATACTCGTGCCGTCGGCATGGAGGCCTCGACTCTGTGGGGCCTGGTCGAGCTGGGGATTGGGGCGGTCCTGCTCACGGCCGGCCTTCGCCCGGCGATGGTCCGAGGGCCGATGGTCTTCTTCGGGGTCGCTCTGTTGGCGTTTGGCGTAATCGTGGTCGTGGAACCGACGTCGTTTCGCGATCCATTGGCGGTGACCCGCCGGACCGGGGCCCTCGACATGGTCCTGGGCGTGGCCCTGCTGGGTACCACGATCGTCATTCCGCCGGTGATCGGCATGGGCCGGCGCTGGCTGAGCCGGCGGCATCCCACCTGACCAGGTGACCTTCGTGCCTGGCCGGGCACCGCGTCCCAGGCCCTGACTGCCCTGGGGGCGCGACCTGACGCAGGACCGCCTCTGCCGCCCGCCGGCCCTGGGCCACGCAGGCTGGCAGGCCGATGCCCCGGTAGGGGGCGCCGCCCACCACCAAGCCGGGCAATGCCGCCAACCCGGCCTCGATGCGAGCCAGGCGGTCCAGATGGCCGACCCGGTACTGCGGGAAGGCCCCAGGCCATCGGGTCACCCGGGCCGCCAGCGGCCGGGCGTGAAGACCCAGGGCCTCGGCCAGCTCGGCATGGAGGCGATCGACAAGGGCGCCGTCTGTCATGGCCAGAGCCCGGTCGTCACCCCAGCGCCCAGCTGACACCCGCAACAGGACGCGCCCGGGCCGGGCCAGGTGAGGCCACTTCGACGAACTCCACGTGCAAGCGGTCATCAGCCGGCCCTCCGTGCGGGGAACGAGGAAACCGCTGCCGTCGAGTGGGTGGGGCACGCCCGAGGCCGGGTAGGCGAGGGTGACCACGACCACCGAGGCGTAGTCGATACCTTCCAGCTCAGCCGCCGGCCCCGGTGCCTGGGAGGCGACCAGGCGAGCGGCGACCGGAGACGCTACGGCCAGCACCACGGCATCGGCGTCAACCACCCCGGCGGGGGTCCCCAGGCGCCAACTGTCGCCAACCCGCTGGAGCCGCCGGACCGGGCACGCCATACGCACATCGACGCCTTGGCCGACCAGATCGGCCCTCAGACGCTCGACCAGGCTGCCCAGCCCACTGGACAGGGACAAGAACACTGGGCCGCTGACGACCGTGCCCCTGCCGGCCTGGGTTGCCAGGCCCCGCATCAGGCTGCGAGACCGGGCCGCCGCGGAGACCAGCTGGGGGGCGGTGGTGGCCAGGCTCAGCTCTCGGCTGTCGCCGGCGTGGATGCCTCCGAGCAGCGGGTCGACCACCCGTTCGAGAACCTCCCGGCCCAAGCGGGCAGTCACCAGATCGCCCACCGAGCGGTCACCGGTGGCCGGTGACAAAGGCAGCACCCGGTCGAAGGCAGCCCTCAGCAAGCCCCTCGGCGACAACAGGCCCGACCGGGCCAGCGGGCCCAGCGCGCTGGGCACGCCGAGCACCAGCCCCTTGGGAAACGGGCGCAAGCGCCCTCGCGACCAGATGAAGGCCCTACCGGTGGCCGGCGCCACCAGATCGTCGCCAAGACCCACCGCTCGGCACAGGTCCACCGCGTCGGGCACCCGGGCCAGGAAGGCGTCTGGTCCGACGTCCACCGGCTGACCACCCACCTCTTCGGTTCGCACCTTGCCCCCCAGGTGCTCGGAGGCCTCCAGCAGCACCACCCGGGCCGCTCCGGCCAGCGTCCACGCCGCCGACAGCCCAGTGATGCCGCCCCCGACGACCGCCACCACCGGCTGTGTCGCCGCCGGCTGCTCCCCCATCACGGCTCGGCTTTACCGACAGCCGCCATGACCACCTGGGCCAGGGTCGCCAGGAAGCGCCGGTCGTTGTTGAGCGAGGCCGTACGGATCAACACCAGGCCGACCTCCGCGGCGACCCTACGGGCCTCGATGTCGAGGTCGTAGAGCACCTCGAGATGGTCGGAGGTGAAGCCGGCCGGGCACACCACCACTGATCTGGCTCCCTCGGCCGGAAGGGACCGGATGACCTCGAGGATGTCGGGGCCGATCCACGGCTCGGGGGTGCGCCCCGCGCTCTGCCACGCCAGGCGCCACCGCTGGACCCCCGCCCGCTCGCACACCGCCTCAGCGGTGGCCCGAAGCTGGTCGGGGTAGGGATCTCCCATGGCCAGGACCCGGCTGGGCAGGCTGTGAGCGGTGACCAGCACCTCGGCGGCCCGCGCCAACCTGTCCGGCAGACAGCCCAGGGCCGATCTCAGCCGCTCGGCCAGCAGCTCGATCAACCCCGGTGCCAGGTGCCAACTCTCGACAAAGGAGAGCTCGACCTCAGTTCCCTCGGCCGCGGCTCTTGCCCGCTCGATGTACTGCCCAACACTCAGCGCGGAAAAATGCGGTGCCAGCACCAGCCCCACGCCCCGCTCGAGCCCGGCCGCGCTCATGGCTGCCACCGCCTCCTCGATGAACGGGCGGGAGTGCTTGGCCCCAAAGAACACCCGGAACCTGCCCCCGGCCGCCCGATCGAGGGCACCTTGAAGGCCCAGGCACTGAGCTCGGGTGCGCTCCGCCAGCGGTGAGATGCCGCCGATGGCGTCATACCGGCGAACCAGGTCAGCCAGCAGGTCGGGGGGAGGCGGCCGCCCCCGCCGGACGTCTGTGTAGAAGGACTCCACCTCCTGGGGAGAGGCTGGCGTCCCGTATGCCATCACCAGCACTCCAATGGTCACTGGGCCGTGCCCTCCTCGTGGACCAGCTCCACGACCCTCTTCAAGGTGTCGGGTTCGGTCTGGGGAAGGACGCCATGTCCGAGGTTGAACACGTGGCCGGGGCGGCCACCGGCTTGAGCCAGCACCTTGCGGGTCTCGGCCGCCACCACCCTCCAGGGAGCCAGGCAGGTGACCGGATCGAGGTTCCCCTGGACGGCATGGCCGGGGCCCACTCGGTGGCGAGCGGCGTCCAGAGGAACTCGCCAATCAACCCCGACCACCTCCGCGCCGGCCTCCGCCATGAGGCTCAGAAGCTCTCCCGTCGCCACCCCGAAGTGCAGCCGGGGAACCCCGAGATCCTCCAGCTCGCTGAAGATCCGCCGGCTGGCCGGGAGAACGAGCTGGCGGTAGTCGTCGGGGCTGAGGGTGCCGACCCAGCTGTCGAAGAGCTGCACCGCGCTGGCACCCGCCGCCACCTGGGCTCGCAGTGAGGCCACTGACAGGTCAGCCAGGGCATCGAGCAACGCCATCCATGTCACCGGGTCGGTCCGCATCAGGCTCTTGGTGCGTACGTGATCGCGGGAGGGGGCGCCTTCCACCAGGTAGCTGGCCAGAGTGAACGGAGCGCCGGCAAAGCCGATGACCGGCACGTTGGTCTCGCCCACCACCAGCCTCACCGTCTCGGCCACGTAAGCCACGTCGAGGTCAGGCTCGAGAGGACGCAGCCGCTTGAGATCCCCTGAGCGGCGAAAGGGCTCGGCCACCACCGGGCCCTGGCCGGGAACCACCTCGACGCCGAAGCCGATGGCCGCCACCGGCACCACGATGTCCGAGAACAAGATGGCGGCGTCCACGCCATAGCGGCGGACCGGTTGCAGGGTCAGCTCGGCGGCCAGGTCGGGCCGGGCGATTACCTCCAGGATGCTCCCATCCCCCCGCCGGGCCCGGTACTCAGGAAGGGACCGGCCGGCCTGGCGCATGAACCAGACCGGCACCCGATCGCAGGGTTGACCCCGACAGGCGCGCAGAAAAGGTGGGTCAGTGGTTGGCATTCTGCTCATTCTGCACGGGGCACCTATGATCTCCTGTTCGCCCATTTGCCGGGAGGGCCATGGCCGCAAACCCTGACCTCGAGGCCGAGCAGGCCCATCTTGACCATGCCTACCACCAGCTGGAGGCCATGAGGGCGGCTGCCCGAGGCTTGCTCGGGTCAGTTCTCGACCAGGGACCAGGGGGAACCTTCCAAGCCAGGGCGGAGCGCGACGTCATGGTGCGGACCAGCCTCCAGCGCCTGCAGCACCTCGACATCGGCGACCAGTCCCTGTGCTTCGGACGCATCGACGTAGGGGACGGGGACGTAGGGGACGGGGACATCGGGGACGGGGACATCTTCCACATCGGCCGTCTGGCCGTCTCCGGTCCTGACCAGGAGTCCTTGGTGGTGGATTGGCGGGCGCCGGTGGCCGAACCGTTCTACCGGGCCACCGGACATGATCCGATGGGCCTGACCCTGCGCCGTCATTTCCTCACCGAGGGGCGCCGGATGGTCGGCATGGAAGACGAGAGGTTCGGTGCCGGCGCCGGGCCCTCGTCCGAGGAACCGGAGAGCGAGCTGGCGGGCGGAGGCGTCCTGTTGGCCGCCCTGGAGCGGACGCGCTCGGGTTACATGCGAGACATAGTGGCCACCGTTCAGCGAGAGCAGGACGAGGTGATCCGGTCGCCGCTGGCCGGGACCCTGGTGGTCCAGGGGGGGCCGGGAACCGGCAAGACGGCGGTCGCCCTGCACCGGGCCGCCTACCTGCTCTACACCCACCGCTTTCCCCTGGAGAGCCAGGGTGTCCTGGTGGTCGGGCCCAACCCAGTGTTCATGGGCTACATCGAGCGGGTCTTGCCCTCCCTGGGTGAGACCGGAGTGGTGCAGACGACCATTGCCGGCCTGGTCACTGCCGGTCTGGTCAGCGGAGGCTCGGTACAGGCGTCGGAGCCGCCCTCAACCGCGGCCCTGAAGGGCGATGCCCGCATGGCAGCCGTGCTGGCTCGGGCCGTGAAGAACCGCCAGCGGCCCCTTCGCCTGGGAGTCGACGTCCCCTTCGGCTCGGCCGTGCTTCATCTTTCGCCGGAGGACTCGGCCCGGGTGGTGGCGACCGCCAGACGACGGGGAGGCACCCACAACGCCCGTCGCCGCCTGATCGAGCAGTTGGTGGCCGGGCATCTGTACGCCCAGTACACCGCAACAGTGGACCGCAGTCGGCGCAGGATGGGAACAGGAGTCGAGGCGCAGGTGATCGACCAGGACGAGCTCGGGCGCCAAATCCTGCGCCATTCGGGGCTGGCGGAGGCGCTCGACCGGATGTGGCCTCGCCTCCTGCCCGAGGAGCTGCTCCACGACCTGTACGGGTCCCCGCCCCTGATCGCCCTGGCCAGTCGCGGCATCCTCAACTCCGAGGAGCAGGGGGCCCTTTACCGCCCTCGCAGCCCCGACCTGGGGGCCATCGGCTGGACGCCTGGGGACCTGGCCCTCCTGGACGAGTCCCGAGCCCTGCTGGGGTCGCCCCGGCGCCGACCGACAGCCGAGGATGTGCCGAGGACCTACGGGCACATCGTGGCCGACGAGGCCCAGGACCTGTCCCCCATGCAGCTGCGCATGCTCGGCCGCCGGTCGCTGTCGGGATCGATGACCGTGGTGGGCGACATCGCCCAGGCCACCGGTGTGCAAGCCCCGGCTGACTGGCAGGAGGTGGTGGCTCACCTGGGCTCGCCCGGGAGGCGGCCCGGCGTGACAGCGCCACCGGGGAGGCGGCCCGAGACTGGGCAGCCCGGTGCCCCCCGCTACGTCGAGCTCAGCGTCAACTACCGGACCCCAGCCGAGGTGATGGACCTGGCCGGCCGGGTGCTGACGGCTACCGGCACTCAGCTGCGCCCACCTCGCTCGATCCGCTCCACCGGATCCAACCCCAACCTGGTGACGGTGGCGCGGGAGCACCTGGACGAGGAGGTGGTGGCCCGAGCCCGGTCGGAGGTGGAGGCCATGGCGGGCGGAACGGTGGCGGTGGTGGCTGCGCCGTCGTTGCTACCTGGGCTGGCCCGGGCCATGTTCCCGGTATCAACCGGAGAGTGCCCGACATCAACCGGGGCGGCGACAACCGAGCCCGGCGCCCCCCGCCACGGCATTGGCTCGCCGCTCACTCTGGTGCCAGTGGAACTGGTGAAGGGCTTGGAGTTCGACTCGGTGATCGTGGTCGAACCGGCCCTGCTGGTGGCCGAGGCGACCGGCGGTCTCCGCTCCCTCTATGTGGCTCTTACCAGGCCAACCAGGAGCCTGACGGTGGTGCATGCCATGCCCCTTCCCCCGCCCCTGAGCGATCCCGGCGCCGATGTGCCAAGGGCCCGGCGCGTGGGCTAGAAAGTCAGCCGTGGTGCAGGCAATCTCGATCGATCGTGGGGTCGAACCGGCTGGGCTGCAGCGCGGCCGGCCATCCCTGCTGGCGGTGGGGACCATCGTGTGGCTCGGATCCGAGCTGATGTTCTTCAGTGGGCTGTTCGCCTCCTACTTCACCATCCGGGCCCACAACGTGGGCATCTGGCCACCGCCCTCCACACCCCTCGGCTTCAAGGACACCGTCCAGTCCGGCGCCTTCACCTGGGTGCTGCTCATGTCCAGTGTGACCATGCAAAAGGCCTACTGGAACGAGGAGCACGGCCTGCGCCGGGCGGCCCGGTGGTGGGTGGCGCTCAGCTTCGCCATGGGCGGCGCCTTCCTGGCCAACCAGATCGTGGAGTGGTTCACCGTGGGCTTCACCCCTCACGCCAACGCCTTCGCCTCCCTGTTCTTCCTCATGACCGGTCTCCACGGCCTGCACGTGACCATCGGGCTGGTGGCCATGGCCGGCCTGCTGGGGCGGATGGTGGGACCGGGCGGCGACCCCGGCGAGCTGCCTGTCTTTCAATCGATCACCTTCTACTGGCACTTCGTGGACGTGGTGTGGATCGCCCTCTACGCCTGCCTCTTCCTCCTCAAGTAGATGCGCAGCCGGTACCTCCTTCCTGCTGGCCTGGTCGGCGCCGTGGCCGTGCTCGGCATGGTCTTGTTCGCTCCGCCCAGTGTCACCGCCCACGCCCAGACGACATCCACGTCTGTACTTCCGGCTCCGGCCGTTCGCCCCTACGGCCCGCGGACCTTCTCCCAGCCGGGTTCGGGGGCTGTGATACCGGGAACCCCCATCCCCGCCAATGCTCCCGGTGGTCAGACCCTCACCGAGGGACGTCGGCTCTTCGTAGGCGCCTGCTCGAGCTGTCACGGGGACCGCGCCGCCGGTACATCCCAGGGCCCCAACCTGGTGGGAGTGGGGGCGGCAACCGTGGACTTCTGGGTCTCGACCGGGCGGATGCCCCTCGCCTACCCGACCGCCCAGGCAGTCCGCAAGCCGCCCGCCTTCAACCGCCAGCAGACGCTGGCCATCGTGGACTACGTCACCTCCATGGGGGCCGGTGGTCCGGGCATTCCCAATGTGGGTCTGAGCAAAGCGAGCGTCTCCAACGGCCTCAGCCTGTTCGCCCTCAACTGCGCCCCCTGCCACACCATCACCGGGGTCGGCGACGCCCTGTCCAGCGGATTGTTTGCCCCCACCCTGCTCAAGGCCACACCCCTCCAGATCGCCGAGGCCATTCGCACCGGCCCGACGAACATGCCCAGGTTCGGACCGGGCACCCTTTCCCACCAGCAGATCAACGACATCGTGGCCTATGTCGGCACGGGCATCCAGCACCCGATCAACCGGGGGGGCGCCGGTCTGGGCCATATCGGCCCGGTCACGGAGGGGTTCGTGGCCATCCTCATCGGCCTGGGGGGCCTGGCCCTGGTCTCCTACTGGGTCGGCGACCGGGCCGCCTGATGACCGAGCCCGGCAAGAACAGCGAAGCCGCGGGCGCACCTACGGGAGAGGCCGGAGAGCTGGCGGCCGGCACCGACCCTCATTTCGCGCTTACTTCCCATCACGAGAGGCGGACGGAGATACTGGTCGCCCTCAGCTTCTGGCTGAGCATCGCCTGCATCATCGCCCTGGCCGTCGTCTACAGCATTGGCGGCCAGCCCCAGGCCGAGGGGGCCCTGCTGGGCGTGGGCATGGGGTCCATGGGCGCCGGCATCATCGCCTGGGGCAAGTACCTGGTCCCCCAGGGCCCGTTCAAGCAGGAGCGGGAGCCGCTGGCCTCCCCTCCCGAGGCCCGCCAGGCCTTCGCCGAGTCGTTCAAGCGGGCCGACGCGGTGGTGGGCCGGCGCACCATGCTGGTCAAGCTCATGGGCGCGGCCATGACCGTATTTGGGGCGTTCCTGGTGCTCCCGCTGCGCTCGCTCGGGCCCCAGCCCAAGAAGCTGCTGGACACCACCCCCTGGCGCCCGCGGGCTCGCTTGGTGAGGGCCGACGGCCGGGTGGTGAACACCGCCGACCTGGAGGTGGGCGGCATCCTCACCGTCTTCCCCGAGAACGACCCAGGGGGTGCCATCTCCCAGACCGTGCTGCTCCACGTGTCCAGTCAGGACATCACCACCCAGCCGGGGCGCGAGACCTGGGGGCCTCAGGGCTTCCTCGCCTTCTCCAGGGTCTGCACCCACGCCGGCTGCCCGGTCTCGCTGTACGAGCAGGACACTCAGCAGCTGCTCTGTCCCTGTCATCAGTCGCTGTTCAATGTCCTAGACGGGGCCAAGCCCATCTTCGGTCCTGCTCCCCGGCCACTGGCCCAGCTGCCGCTGATGATCGATCCCGACGGCGTCATACGGGCGCAGAAGGGTTACGATGAGCCGGTCGGACCGGGCTTCTGGGAACGTGGAAAGGGGCCGGCATGATCCCCCAGGTGGCAACGCGGACCTCGGAGTGGGTGGATACCCGCCTGGGCCTGGGCAAGTGGACCCGCAAGGCCCTGGACAAGATCTTCCCCGACCACTGGTCGTTCATGTTCGGCGAGATCGCCCTCTACTCGTTCATCGTGGTGGTGGCCACCGGGGTCTACCTGACGCTGTTCTTCGTGCCGTCGCTCAAGCACATCATCTACCACGGGTCGTATGTGCCATTGCAGGGCCAACGGGTGTCGGAGGCCTACAACTCGACCATAAACATCTCCTTCGACGTCCGCTTCGGCATGGTGATGCGCCAGATGCACCACTGGGCGGCGGACGTGTTCCTGGCGGCCATCGCCCTGCACATGTGCCGGATCTTCTTCACCGGCGCCTTCCGCCGGCCCCGCGAGCTCAACTGGATAGTCGGCGTCACCCTGCTGGTGCTGGCCATAGTGAACGGCTACATCGGCTACTCCCTGCCCGATGACCTCATCTCGGGCACCGGAGTGCGCATCGCCTTTTCCATCATCCTGGCCATCCCGGTGGTGGGCAGCTACTTCGCCACCTTCTTCTTCGGGGGGAACTTCCCCGGCGAGGCCTACGACTTCCGCTTCTTCATCGTCCACGTGCTGATCATCCCGGGGATCATCATCGGGCTGCTGGTGGCCCACCTGGCCATCATGTGGCACCAGAAGCACACCCAGTTCAAGGGCCACGGCGCCACCAACGACAACGTGGTGGGCTCGGCGCTGTGGCCGGCCTACACCTTGAAGACCACCGGCTTCTTCTTCGTCACCTCCGGGGCGCTGGCTGCCCTGGGTGGGCTGGCCCAGGTCAACCCCATCTGGCTGTACGGGCCGTACGACCCCTTCAAGGTGACCTACGCCGTCCAGCCCGACTGGTACATGGGGTGGCTGGACGGGGCCCTCCGGATCTTTCCCAGCTGGGAGCCGTCGGCCTTCGGGCACATGATCTCCACCGTGTTCTTCCCGGCCATCCTCCTGCCCGGGATCACCTTTGGGCTGTTCTGGGCCTGGCCCTTCATCGAGAACCACTTCACCAGGGAGAGCACCCGGGACCACAACCTGCTCGACCGCCCGCGGGAGCGGCCGTTGCGCACCACCATCGGGGCTGGCGTACTCGCCTTCTACGTGATGCTGTTCACCGCCAGCGCCACCGACGTGCTGGCCAACTTCTTCGGGGTCTCGCTCAACCTGGTCCTGTGGGCGATGCGGTTCATGACGGTGTTGGTGCCCCTGGTGGTGGCCGGGGCCACCTACATCATCTGCCAGGAGACCATAAGCCTTCCAGACGTGGGCAAGCGCAAGCGACCCAGCGTGATCGTGCGGTCGGCCGGTGGTGGCTACGAGTCCCTCGAGACTGATTTCCGTCCCGGTGACGAGCCCAAGAAGCTCGAGCCGGAGGAGCTACCGGGTGCCTATGTCCACGACAAGGAGGAGCTGGTCGGGTCGGTCCAGCAACTGAGGGGATATGGCGGCGGCTCTGGGGGTGACGGCTCGGACGGCGACGGTTCGGGCGACGGCCGGAGCAACGGCGGCGGGGGCGGTGGCCAGCCGGCAGCCGCAATTTCCCCCGAGGGCAGCTCAGTCGAAGGGCTCGGTCACGAGGGACCGCTGCCAGGTGGGGGAACTGCCAGCTAAGATTCGTTGAACATGTAAAATCATGAAATACTGGGAGAGTGGGTAATGACCTCTCCTGGAGTCTGCGGTGGGGGTGAGCCTGGCCAAGGTGGCTCGGGGCGGCCAGCGCTACTACCTCGAGGCGGTGGCGGGCGGGATCGAGGACCACCGGCCGCCGGGCGGCGAGCCGGACGGGACCTGGCTGGGAGGCGCAACCGCCAGCCTGGGACTGAGTGGTCGAGTAACCGCCGACCAGCTCGATGCGGTCCTGGCCGGCGCTCATCCGGGGACCGGCGAGGTGGTGAGCCGGACCCACACTCGGGTGAAGGTGGCCGGGTATGACCTGGTGTTTTCCGCCCCCAAGTCGGTCTCCCTGCTGTTCGCCTTGGGCGACGGATCGATGGCCGAGCAGGTCCTGGCAAGCCATCGTGAGGCGGTGGACGCCACCGTTGGCCACCTGGAGCGCGAGGCGGTACGAGCCCGTCGGGGCAGTGGTGGCGAGCGCCGAACAGTGACCACTACTGGTGTGGTCGGGGCGGCATTCCTCCACCGCACCAGTCGCGCCCCCGATCCCCATCTGCACACCCACGTGCTGGTGACCAACCTGGTCCAGGACCACGATGGCCGGTGGTCTGCCCTCGACGCACGGGGGCTCTACCTCCACACTCGCACGGCGGGGTTCGTGTACCGCGCCCACCTTCGCCAAGAGCTGACCGAGCGGCTCGGTCTGTCGTGGGCCCGGACTGCTCTGGGCGTCATCGATATCGAGGGGATGGACCCCGTCGTGGTGCGCGCCTTCTCTCGGCGGCGGGCCGACATCGAGTCAGCCCTGGCCGACAATGTGGCATCGAGCGCCAAGGCAGCTCAGGTGGCGGCCCTCACTACCCGGCCACCCAAGGACCTGGCCACGTCCTTCGAGTCGTTAGTCCCGCAGTGGAGGGCTCGCGCCGTGGCCTTGGGACTGGGCCCGGAGCAGATGACCAGTCTCACCCGCCGGACGACTGACCACCTGCCGGCAGAGGCGTTCGAGCAGATCGGCCCTGCACTGGTCGGTACGGAGGGCCTCACTGCTCACGCCTCCAGCTTTTCCCGCCAGGACGTCGTTCGGGCGGTGTGTGAAGCGTCATTGTCCGGGGGGCGGGTGGCGGGCGTCGAGGCGACGGCTGACCGTCTGCTCGAATCGAACGTGGTGCGGCCGGTGGCGGATCGGCCCAGACTGCGCAGCGCCGACACCGTTCGCCGCACCGATGGTCGCCTGGTGTGGGGGGGGGTAGACGCTCCCCGCTGGACGACCACTGAGCTGGTGGCCGTCGAGGAGCGGATGGTCGAGTCTGCGCAGCGGAGGGGCGGCGAGCGGATCGGCCTGGGCCGGCCGGAGGCAGTGGAGGCTGCTCTGGCCCGGCGGCCCCACCTGGACGCACAGCGTGGCCAGCCAGTCCGGGCCCTCCTCGAATCGGGCGCCGGGGTGGTCACCGTGGCCGCCTCGACGGCCACTCTGGCCGGGGACGGCCTTGACGCCGCTCGGGAGGCCTGGGAGGCGTCTGGCCTGATGGTCCTGGGAACCAGCCCCGGTCCCAGCGCGGCCGGGAGGCTGGAGGCGGCCACTGGGGTGGAGAGCGTGCCATTGCGCGAGTTGCTGAGCTCCCGAGAGGGTTTGGGGGGCGCCCTGCGCTCGGTCGGCGTGCTGTTGGTGGACCAGGCCGGTGCTGTCGACAGCCGAACGCTCGACCGGCTCTTGGCCCACGCTGCCCGTGACCGGGTGAAGGTGGTGCTGGTTTCCGATCCGCGCCAGGTTGGGATGGCTGACACGGGCGGCTGGCACCGCCTGGCTGACCGGCTGGGTTCGATCACCATGGATGGCCCCGAGCCACCGCCACCCGCCAGGTTGGTCAACGTGGCGGCCCGCGCTGCCCACCTGGGCGTCGAGACGGTGGCGGGCCCGGCGGGCGGGTCAGCCGTCACGGTGGGGCCCAGCCTTGAGACAGTTCGCCAGCAGGTGGTGGAGGATTGGTGGGAGGCGCGCCGAGCCGGACAGCGGGCCGTCATGGTGGCGTCTCGCCCGGTGGATGTCAAGGTCCTCAACGCCATGGCTGGGGAGCGTCTGGCTGGGGAGCGTCTGGCCGGCGCCGGCGAGCTGGCTGACAATGCTCTCATCGGGCCGTCCGAGCCAGAGCCAGCGGCCAGCGCCCGTCGGGCTCGCACAATGGACGCCGAGCAACATCTGGTGCTTGGGGACTCGCACATGCTGGCCCGAGCCGGGTGGTCCGAGGAGAGCAGGGCCGGCTCCCAGCTCTACGTGGTCGACCGGGGATGGCCCGACGTGCGCCTGGAGCACGACCTCTTGGACCGGATGGACCGCCTGGCGGATTCTCTGGGCAAAGGTTCTCCCGGTAACGGTTCTCTCGATCGTGGTCCGCCCCCGGCCACCGGCCCTGCTTCGCTGGCCAACCTCTCGCTCGCCGATCTGACTGGCCAACGCGAGGCGCTGGGGGCGCGCCTGTCGGCGGCCGCCAACCTCCTTCCGCCCGACCCTGGTCAGGCTCTGGCTGGCCTGGACCAGGACCGAGCCCGGGCAGTGGCGGGCCTCTCGGCCGCCCGGGACGCCGTCGAGGTCAGTGACTCACGGGAGCCCAACAGGCGTCAATGGGGACGATGGGCACGCAGGTCCACCCCTGACACCCGGTTGGACAGAGTGGATCCGGCGGTCAGCCCCAACGCGGTGGCGAGATGGGAGGCCGAGCTCAAGGTGTTGGACGCCCGGTATGTGGAGCTGGGTGGCCAGGCCGGGCAACGAGGCGAGTGGGTGGCCGAGCACGGGGATGACCTGGTCCGCTACCGCCAACTTGGGGCGGCCATCGAGCGGCGGGAGCGCACACTGGGTCGGGCAGCCGACGCCAGGCCGCCCCCTTACCTGGTGGACGAGATCGGCGAACGGCCGACGAACCCGACCGATCGACCGGCCTGGCGCAAGGCGGCCCGTGGCGTCGAGTCCTACCGGGAGCGGTGGGGGGTACGTACCGGAGAACGGGCCCTCGATGAGGACGGGATGGGGACAGGCCGGGGCTCAGCCGGTGCCCGGGGAGGTGACGAAAGGTGGCCTGATGCGGGAATGGGCCGTCTGTCCCGTAGGGCAGAGCGGGCCCAGGCGGTTGGCGCTCTCGAAGCGGCTCGCTCCAACCTTCAACCTGAACGAGCCAGGACCGGGCTCGAGCGTCCGCCGATCGAGCGGTCCTTCGCTCCCAGCGCCGGGCGGGGGCTGGGCTGAGTCTCAGTGCCCCAGCACCGGCGGGAGACGGTGGTCGCCCAGCCCGGAACGGGAGCGAACCACCTCCGGACCGCTCCTTTCCTGGCTCAGCTCTGACCAGGGCTTCGCAGCGAAGGACGGGGTGAGCTCCACCCAGGCCGGCGCCCCTGATCCCTCGATGGCCAGGGCCATTCCTGGGCGCCCCCGAGCCACGGCGTCGGCTGGGAGCCGGCGTTGGCGCCTGGTCGACCAGGTTGTCGTGCGGGCTCGGCCCCGGTTGCGAGCCCACCACGGTGGAGAGCTGTCCGAGCGGACCTTGACGTCGTGGTCCCCCGCCAGTGCCGACACCGCTTCCAAGGTCCGCGTGTCGCCTATGCCCGGCAAGAGCACCTTGGCGCCGAAGAGCGAGAGGAAGCCATCGGCCTGGGCGCCCCAACGATGCCTGGCCTGAGACAGGTCCTGGAGGCAGGCCAGCGTGGTAAGCCCCTGGCCTCCGCCCTCGCTGACGATAGCCGGGAGGTCTCCGAGGGGGGCGATGTTGGCCACCTCGTCCAAGGCCAAGACCACCGGAGGCCGCGAGACGGAGGGGTCGACCTTGGCCCGGGCATAGGCAGCCCCCCGCACCTCCTCGATGAGGCTCACCACCAAAGGTGCCACCAGAGACTGTTGCCGGCCGGTTGCACAGACATAAACGGTGTCCCCGGAGTCGACAAATGCGGCCGGGTCAAAGTTGACCTCGGCGGTGGTAGCCAGGGCCGCCTCCGATCGGTAGGCAGCCAGTACGCCGGCCGCAGTGGACCAGATGCCACTTCGCTCCCGCTCTTCGGTAGCCAGGACCCCGTCCAACACCTCAGCGGCCAGTCCGGAGCCGTTGCTCTCGAGGATCCTGGCCGCCGCCAGCGGCGCCCGGCGGTTCACCCAGGTCATGACGTCGGCCATCGTGAGGTCGTCCAGGGCTGCGGCATGCAGCAGCGGTGCGAGCATCGCCTCCGCCCGCTCGGTCCAGTGGCTGGCCTCCGTCATTCCCGTCGCCGGACGGGCTGCTCCCACCATGGCTCGAGCGGCGACCACCGCGGGATCCCAGCGTCGGCAGGCAGCGATGGGCGACCAGTGCAACGGCTTCACCCCCTGGGGGACGGTTACCTCTCCGCTCGGATCGAACAGCCAGCACTGCCCAACCCGGCCGCGGGCGACGGCGGTGGCATCGAGCACGTCGGCCTTGATCGAGGTGCTCAGCACCGCACCATTGGCAGCCAACACGTTGGGGATCACAATGGAGAAGGTCTTGCCCGAGCGAGGAGGCCCCAGCACCAGCACCGCCTGCTGCGGGCGTGTCCAAACCCAACCTCCCGTCCCCATGCCCAGATAGATGGCATGGCCGGCGGCAGCCGACCGGGCTCGGACATAGGCCAGCGGCTCACTGCTACCCATATGCCCATTTTGACCCAGGACCGCGGTCGGTGCGTCCATGCTACGAAGAAACACCCAAATGCTAGGGTAGGGTAGGGTAGGTACCTGCCCGACGGGCGACCGATGCCAACCGTGGTCGATCCACCCGCCTTGGAGGGCGACCTTCCCACCCAGCACCAAAACCTGGGCCTGCGCATCGGGCCGGACACCTGCGAGTCGCTGTGGGGCGGAGAGCGCATGGACCTGGGCCTGGCCATCGACGCCTGGCTGTGCCTGGACGGCCGGATGGGGCTGGCCGCCGACCGGTCAGTCCGCTACCGGGCTGAACCCGACGGGACAGCTGAGCCAGTTCCAGGTGAATCGTCCGGAGGCGATAGGCAGGACTCCAGAGGTTCTGGATCGCCAGAGTAGCGAGAGGGTAGTGCCAATGCGCCCAACTCCGGTAGGCAGTTCGTTGCGAGGGGAGCGGACTGCAGCGGTCACCCGCAGGCCACAGGGAGCGGCCATGGCTGCCACCAACCGGCCGGTTCTAGGCCCGGTGGCTGGCGGAGTCGAGATCGGCCGGCAGGTCGACGTCCCACGCCAGGGAGGGCTCTTGGACCACCCGCAGCCCCAGTCCCAGGCGGATGGCCTCCTCCCGGTGGCGCTGGAACGAGCCCGGTCCGTAGGAGAAGGCAAACCGAGAATGGGCCGGTACACAAGCCACGTTGGTGCCGTCCAGGCGCCGGTCGGGCACCAGGGTCACTCCAGCAAAGCCGCCCAGCCAAGTCAGGTCGCCGGCCAGCGGCAGGTCGGCGTGGGCCACCGTCACCCGTTCGACCCCCAGGGCCGCCAGTGTGGCCACCCCGGCCTGGACGGCTCCATTGAGGCCCGAGTCCGGTGCCCAGACCACCAGAGCACCATGAGCGTCGGCCCACGCCGCCACCTCGAGGTCGTCACAGACCACCGCCACCGCCAGGTGCCGGGCCGCCTTGAGCACCTGCTCACCCATGGAACGAGCCAGATCAGCCCGCTCCGCCTGGGTCAGTACCGGTGCCAGGCGCACCTTGGCCGTGGCAAAGGCCTTGACCGGCACCAGCACCGCGTCAGGCCCCAGGTCTCGGCGTGTCTGGCGACCCGACTGCGGACCCGTCAACCGGCCCTGGCGCCCGGAGCCATGGTCCGCCACAGCGTCAGCCTACGGCTACCTTGGGAAGGTGGCGACCCGGGTCAGCGTGGTGGGCGCCGGCTCGTGGGGAACAACGGTGGCCGCCATCACCGTGGCCCAGTTGCCCACCGTGCTGTGGGCCCGCCGCAACCAGCTGGCCCGTCAGATCGCGGATACCCACTCGAACCCCGACTACCTGCCGGGCATCGGGCTGCCCGAGCGCCTGGCTTGCACCTCCTCGTTGGAGGAGGCGCTGGACGGGGCTGACGTGGTGGTGATGGCGGTACCGTCCCACGGCTTTCGCGACATCCTCACCCAGGCCGCGGCCTTCATGGTCCCCGGCGTTCCAGTCGTCAGCCTGGCCAAGGGTCTCGAGCCGCGAAGTCTCGAGCGCATGACTGCACTGATCCGAGAAGCTGCCCCCGGGCACCCCACGGCGGTACTGACCGGCCCCAACCTGGCCCGGGAGGTGATGGCCGGCCATCCGACAGCCAGCGTGGTGGCCGCCGCTGACCAGGCGCTGGCGGCCGAGCTGCAGGGCCTGCTGTCCCACGAGACGTTCCGCGTCTACACCAATCCCGACGTGGTGGGCTGCGAGTTGGCCGGCGCTCTCAAGAACGTCATGGCCATCGCATCGGGCATGGGCGACGGGATGGGATTCGGCGACAACACCAGAGCTGCCCTCATGACCAGGGGGCTGGCTGAGATGACTCGGCTGGGGGTGGCCCTCGGTGGCGATCCCCTGACCTTCTCGGGGCTGGCCGGCATGGGCGACCTGGTGGCCACCTGCACGAGCCACCACAGCCGCAACCGCCACGTCGGGGAGGCCCTCGGCCGTGGCTCCACTCTGGATCAGGTGGTGGCGGACATGCGCATGGTGGCCGAGGGGATAAAGACCTCCAGGGCGGTGGTCGAGCTGGCCGGTCGCCACGGCGTCGACGTACCCATCGCCGAGCAGGTGGTGGCGGTGCTGCACGGCGGTCACCGGGCGCGGGATGTGATCCCCGCCCTCATGGGGCGGGTGGCCCGAGCCGAGTGGGACGGGGCCGCCTGGAGCAAAGGCCGTCGGGCGGCTAGGTCCTGACCCAGCGATCAGCATCGCCGGTGTCCCTGGAAGGCCTGGAGGCACCAGGGAGGCGTCGGCGCAAGATCAGGGCGGCGGCGGCCAGCACCGTTACCGCCTCGGCGACCAGGCCGACCTCACCGGAGTAGGAGATGCCAGCCTCCATGAACTGGAACAGCGGGGCCTGGAGACTGTAGATGTAGAAGGCGGCGGTCCCCAGGGCGAAGAGGATGGCCCCCACGGCCAAGATGGCCAGGGGCCGGATCAGGATCAGGGCGGCCAGCACCACCGCGATTCCCAGGTTGGCCAGGAACAGTGGCCCGATCTTGGGGATGTGCTGGTATGTGCCGAGGTAGAGGTGCAGGTGGTCGATCCCTATCACCAGCAGCATTACGGCGGTGACCAGTCGCAGCAACCAGGCACCCGGTCGTTTGGTGGACCGGCGGCTGGATGCGGGCATGAGGACATCATGCCCTACCGGCCCTGAGCATGGTCACCGCGACTAGGTTGGGCGGCCGTGCGCCGAGGGATCACCGTGCCCTCGCTGGTGTTGGAGCGCCTGTCGTGGGCCGACGGACATTCGGTGGTGGTGGGGGTGGATGAGGTCGGCCGGGGAGCCTGGGCCGGCCCCATCAGCGTGGGCATGGCCGTCCTGCCCGCGGATCGTCGGGTCTACAACGTGCGCGACTCCAAGGCCCTCTCCGAGGCCCACAGGGAACGGCTCTTCGACCGGCTGGCCGATTGGTGCGTGGCCTGGGCGGTGGGTCACGCCAGCCCCCTCGAGTGCGATGAGCTGGGAATGTCGAGTGCTCAGCGCCTGGCAGCCCAGCGAGCCCTGGGCGGCCTCGGCGTGGTACCGGACCAGGTCTTGCTGGACGGCCGATGGGACTTCGTGGGGGCGGGGACCACCAAGGCGGTGGTGGGAGGAGACGCCACCTGCCTGTCCATCGCCACTGCGTCGGTCCTGGCCAAGGTGACCCGCGACCGGCTCATGAGGGCGGAGGCCGAGAGCTTCCCTGGGTATGATTTCGAGCTCAACAAGGGCTATCCGTGCCCGCGGCACAAGATGGCCCTGCGGGCGTGGGGCCCCACGTCGATCCACCGCCGGTCGTGGGTGTTCATGGACCACCTGGTGTGGGGAGGCCGGACGACGCGGGTAGAGGGGATTGCGTGACCCAGGGTTCGACCCGCCAGGAAACGCCCGAACGGATGGCCAGCACCACCCCTGACGACCACCGGTCCGATCGCCGGTGGCGGCCGTGGGTGCGGCGAGTGGTGGCAGCGGGCCTGGTGGCCGGGGCGGTGGTGGCGGCGGTCGACAAGCGACATCGGCTGGCCCAGGCGTCCCACCTCCTGAGCCATCTGCACTGGACCTGGCTGGCGGTCGCCATCGCCGTCCAGGCGGCATCCATGATCGTGTTCGCCCGCCTACAGCGCTGGCTGTTGAAGGCGGGAGGAGTGGACGTAGGCCTGGGAGCCATGGTTGAGATCACCCTGGCCGGCAACGCCATGTCCACGTCGCTGCCCGGCGGGGTGGCCTGGGCCGCCGGCTGGGCCTTCGGCCAGTTGCGCCGCCGGGGGGCCGACCGGGTGCTGGCCGGCTGGGTGATCCTGGTGGCCGGCGCCCTGTCCAGCTTCGCCCTGTTCCTGGTGGTGGCCGTCGGTATCGAGCTGGCCGGCTCTCGGGGGCCCATGGCCAACCTGCGCTGGGGAGCGGCCGGGCTGGCCGCCATCCCGGTGGCGGCGGCCATGGCGGCGGTGGCCATCCACCGCTCCAGCCGGGTGCGGTGGCGGGCCAGCCAGGCCTGGGCCTGGCTGCGCACCACCCTGCCCAAGGGCCAGGACATGGCATCGGCCATGGAGCGTCTGGCCGAGCGAGCCAGGACCGTGCGTCCCAGCCCACTGGGATGGCTGGAGGCGTTTGCTCTGGCCCTGATCAACTGGGTGGACGACTGCGCCTGCATGGTGGCGTGCATCTTGGCCCTGGGCGCTCCCGTGCCCTGGCGGAGAGTGCTGGTGGCCTACGGCTTCACCCAGATCGCGGCCAGCCTGCCCGTCACCCCGGGCGGGCTCGGAGTGGTGGAGGCCAGCATGGCCGCTCTGCTGGTGGCCTACGGGATGAGACCAGATCAGGCCTTCGCCACGGTGGTCCTGTACCGGGTGGTCAGCTTTTGGGGGCTGGTGCCGGTCGGCTGGGGAACCTGGGGTTACCTCGAGCTCTCCCGGCGTCGCGGGCGTAGGGGAGACCGGCCCCATCCTTGGGTCCTGGGCCAGCACGCCTTCCAGGACCACCTCCTTCACCACCGGGGCCACGGCTCGGCTCATCCCTTGCTCCCGCTGCATGACCATGTTCACGCCTCGACGAGTTTTGGGGCCCGGTCGACCGGGGAGATTACCGGCACGCCGAGCCAGGGTCGGCCTGGCACCGACGAAGGAGGCTGACAGTTTGTCGAAGCGACTTGGCGCCAAGGAGTTCAAGCTGGGCCCAGTGACGCCGCTGATGGCCGTGAGGCTGGTCTGGGGCGGACTGCTGGTGGGGTTCCCGGGTGCGCTGGAGCGAGTCGCTGGATCCCGCCCCAGCGACACCTCCTGGCGAGTGGTGGCGCGCCTGCTGGGTGCCCGGCACCTGGCCGAGGTGGCCTTGGAGCTGAGAGGAACGCGGGAGCGCACCCAGCTGGCGGCGGTGGTGGACTCTCTTCACGCCCTGAGCGTTACGGCCTATGTGGCCCTGGACCGCCGGCACCGCCGGGCCGCGCTGCTCGACGCCCTGATGGCGTGGGGCTTCGCCACCTGGAGCTGGCGCTCGGTGGCCGGCGGCGGAGCAGACGGGCCCTCACCGGTGCTGATCGGCAGCCAGGAGTAAGGGTCGGGATACCGGCCGCCAGGGGTGGCCACGGTAGGGAAATCCGAACAACGGGTAAGGGCTGCACAGCGGGTAAGGGCCAAGGGCCCATCGGATCGGAGGACCAATGACCAAGACTGCAGCTGACAACCTGTGCGAGCGGTTGGAGGAGTGGGGAGTCACCACCATCTACGGCTTCCCCGGAGACGGCATCAATGGCATCCTGGGCTCGCTGCGTCGCCACGAGGGCCAGCTCCGCTTCATCCAGACCCGCCACGAGGAGATGGCTGCCTTCATGGCCTGCGCCCACGCCAAATTCACCGATGAGGTAGGGGTGTGCATGGCCACCTCCGGCCCGGGCGCCATCCACCTGTTGAATGGCCTGTACGACGCCAAGCTGGACCATCGACCGGTGGTGGCCATCGTGGGCCAGACCTTCGTACGGGCCCTGGGTGGGGACTTTCAGCAGGAGGTGAACCTGCTCCAGCTCTACTCCGACGTGGCCTCGGCGTGGTGCCAGCAGGTCAACACTCCCTCCTCGGTACGCCACATCGTGGACCGGGCCTTTCGCATCGCCAAGGCCGAGCGCACTGTCACCTGCGTGATCGTGCCGGCCGACGTGCAGGACATGGAGGCGGTGGAGGAACAACCCAAGAAGACCCACACCGTGCACACCGGAGTGGGCTGGTGGCAGCCCCGGGTCATCCCCTCGACCGACCAGCTGCGCCGGGCGGCCGACCTGCTCAACGCCGGTGAGCGGGTGGCCATGCTGGTGGGGGCAGGAGCCCTTCATGCCACCGACGAGATCCTGGCGGTGGCCGATGCCCTGGGTGCCGGGGTGGCCAAGGCCCTACTGGGCAAGGCGGCTGTGCCCGATGACGTACCTTTTTGCACAGGGAGCATTGGCTTGCTCGGGACCAAGCCCTCGTGGGACATGATGCAGTCGGCCGACACCTTGTTGATGGTGGGATCGTCGTTCCCCTACTCGGAGTTCCTCCCCACCACCGGGCAGGCCAAGGGCATCCAGATCGACCTGTCGCCCCGCATGCTGTCCCTGCGCTATCCGATGGACCTGGCCCTGGTGGGCGACTCCAAGGACACCCTGGCCGAGTTGCTGCCCATGCTCAACCGCAAGTCCGACCGGTCCTGGCAGGACGGCATAGCCAAGGGGGTGACGGACTGGTGGGAGGTGATGGAGGACCGGGGCAAGCCGTCAGACCTGGACGGGCGTATCCGGCCCCAGGGGCTTTTCTCCTCCCTGTCTCGTCACCTGCCCGACAACGCCATCTTGTCCTCCGACTCAGGCTCGGCGGCCAACTGGTTCGCCCGCCAGATCAGGATCCGCCGGGGCATGAAGGCCTCGCTGTCGGGCAACCTGGCCACCATGGTGCCGGGCGTCCCCTACGGCATGGCGGCCAAGTTCGCCTATCCCGACCGGGTGGCGGTGGCCATGGTGGGCGACGGGGCCATGCAGATGGGGGGCATGGCCGAGATGCTGACCGCGGCCAAATACTACAAGGGCTGGTCCGACCCCCGCTACGTGGTGCTGGTGCTCAACAACGAGGACCTCAACCAGGTGACCTGGGAGCAGCGGGCCATGGAGGGCGATCCCCGGTTTGACGCCTCGCAGTCCATCCCCTACGTGTCCTACGCCGACTGGGCCGATCTGATCGGCCTCAAGGGCATCAAGGTGACCCGCTCGGACCAGATCGAGGCGGCCTTCACCGAGGCGTTCGCCGCCGATCGGCCGGTGATCGTCGATGCCCTCACCACCCCCGACGAGCCTCCCATCCCGCCCCACGTCACCTTCGAGCAGGCCAAAGGCCTGATGACCTCGGTGGCCGAGGCGCCCTCAGAGGGCATCGCCGGGGCCAAGGAAGGGGTCCGGGAAATGATCCAGGAATTCTTCCACCACAAGGAGAAGAGCTGATCATGGCCAAGAGCTCACAGAGGCACGGCGACGCCGTCGGCGAGTTGTCCCATGTGATCGACGTGGCCTTCCAGGACGTGGCCCACGGCCGCTTCGAGCGCTCGCTGTCGGGGCTGACCGCCGTTGCCGCGGCGGTGACCACGGCCGAGATCTATCTGGAGCACTACAAGGCCAGCTTTGGCAACAAGTGGATGTGGAGCCCGATCATCGTCACCCCGCCGGTCATGGTGGCCGGTATCGGCGGCGTGTTCTCCCGGAGGTGGGCCAAGACCATCCTGCCGATCACGGCCCTCGTCTATACGGTGAACGGACTGATGGGTGAGTACTTCCACGCCCGGGGAGTGGCCCGCAAGCCGGGCGGCTGGGGGCTGGCCAGTTACAACGTGCCCATGGGCCCACCCATCGCCGCTCCCGGCCTCATGACCATCGTCGGGGGCATGGGCATCCTGGCAGCCCTGCTGCGCCGGGAGGACTGAGCCGTGGCTGGCGACAACTCGGGTGGGCTGGACCCCACCGACCGAGCCCGGGCGAGGGACCTGACCAAGTCCCACCACCTGCCCAACCTGCGCTCGGACAAGCAGCCACCCCATCCATCCTGGCTGCCCCGCCAGCGCCGGGGAACCACTCCCCAGATGATCGGGCGCTACCCCGACTACGACGTCTTCGAGGCCGCCGACACCTGGGATGCGGCCACCGCCAAGGTCATCGAGGCCAGGATGAATCTCCCGACCGAGCTGAGGTTCTTCGGGACGGCCGAGCAAGCCACGGTGCGGGCCTTTTGTGACATCTGCGTCGCCCAAGACGCCGATCCACGGGTCCCGGTGGTCGAGATGATCGACGAGAAGCTGGCTGCCGGGCGCCTGGACGGCTACCAGTACGCCGACATGCCCGACGACCGCGAGACCTGGCACCTGGTCCTGGCCGGCCTGGATGAGGTGGCCCACAGCCGCTACGGCAAGGTGAGCTTCGCGGCACTGGCACCCGAGGGCCAAGAGGCGGTGGTGTCCGACCTGAGCCAGGCCAACCTGGCCGGGGGGAGCTGGGAGCGCCTCAACATCAAGCGGGCGTGGTCGGTGTGCATGCGCATGATCCTGTCGGCCTTCTACTCCCACCCCTGGGCCTGGAACGAGATCGGCTTCGGCGGGCCGGCCTACCCGCGTGGCTACATGCGCCTGGGGCCGGTCAGCACCATGGAGCCCTTCGAGCGCCCAGGGGCCACCTCCGAGGACCCGGTCCGGGTGGCGCCGGAGCTGGACCAATGAAGGAGCTGGGCGGATGAAGCGCAACTGGCTCAAGGGCTCGGTGGGGCCCAAGGACAACGACTCGCGCTACCTGCTGGACGTTCACCGCCGGGATCTGCCGGGTGAGGACACCATGGTCCGCTACGCGGACTCCGACGAGGTCGACCTGTGCATAGTGGGGGCCGGCGCGGGGGGATCGGTGCTGGCCCAGCGCCTGGCTCGGGTCGGTTGGAAGGTGGTGATCATCGAGGCGGGGCCGTTCTGGCACCCCGACGAGGACTGGGTCTCCGACGAGGCGGGGTCGCACCACCTCTACTGGACCCAAAAGCGCATCATCGGCGGCTCCGACCCAGTCGAGATGGGCAAGAACAACTCGGGCCGGGGAGTGGGCGGCTCCATGGTCCACTACGCCGGGTACTGCCCGCGCTTTCACCCGTCGGACCTGCGAACCAAGACCCTCGACGGCGTGGGGGCGGACTGGCCCATCTCCTATGAGGAGCTGCGGCCCCACTACGAGCAGGTCGAGCGAGAGCTGCCGGTGGCCGGCCAGGACTGGCCATGGGGCTACCCGCACTCATACCCGTTCTCTCCTCACCCGATCTCCGAGGCGGCCTCGGTGCTGTGGCGGGGCGCCATCGAGTGCGGCATCACCATGCGGGTGGGCCCGGTGGGCATAGTCAACGGCACCTTTGGCAACCGGCCTCACTGCATCTACCGGGGTTACTGCCTCCAGGGCTGCAAGGTCAACGCCAAGGCCAGCCCATATGTGACCCACCTGCCCGACGCCCTGGCCCACCGGGTGGAGATAAGGGCCGGTTGCATGGCCACCCGGGTGGACATCGACCAGGACAGCGGCTCGGCCACCGGGGTCACCTACATCTCCGAGGACGACGGCGTCGAGCGCCTCCAGCGGGCGAGGGTGGTGGCAGTAGCCGGCTACTCCATCGAGACTCCCCGCCTGCTGCTCAACTCGGCCTCACCCCGCTTTCCCGCCGGCCTGTGCAACGGTGAGGACCAGGTGGGGCGCTACGTCATGGTCCAGGGGGCGTCACAGACGGCCGGACGGTTCCCCGAAGAGCTGCGCATGTACAAGGCACCTCCTCCCGAGGTGTCCTCGGAGGACTTCTACGAGACCGACCAGAGCCGGGACTTCGTCCGGGGTTTCTCCATCCAGACGGTCTCGCCCATGCCCATCGGCTGGTCGGAGCACGTGCTGGCCGATGGTCACTGGGGCCGCGCCCTGCGGGAGTACATGCGGGACTACAACCACTGGACCACCATCGGGGTCCTCAACGAGCTGTTGGCCCAACCCGAGAACCGCGTCACCCTGGCCGACGAGTCGGATCGGTACGGCCTGCCGGTGGCCCGCTTCGACTTCAGCCTGTGCGACAACGACCACGCCAACATCGACTATTCGACCAAGGTCATCACCGACATCCTGCACGCGGCGGGCGCCCAGGACGTCCTCACCATCCACCGCTACGCCCACCTGATCGGCGGAGCCAGGATGGGGACCTCTCCGGACAACAGCGTGGTGGACGCCAACCAGCGGGCCTGGGCGGTCCCCAACCTCTACCTGGTCGACGGCAGCGTGTGCCCCACCCAGGGCTCGGCCAACCCGGCACTGACCATCATGGCCCTGGCGTCCCGCCTGGCCACCAAGATGGCCAATCGCTCGGCGGCCTAGGGGCGCAGAGCGGCCCCACCCAGGACCCGTCTGATGGCCACTCTGGCGGGTGCGCCCGGCGCCCTCAGGGGGTAGTCGGGGCCGTTACCTCCGGGCGCCACTGCGGGCTGGATCGTTCGATGGCGGCCCAGCCCATGTCCGCCTCCCGCTCCCCCCGTTCGGCCCGGCCACCGCCGCGAAGCCCAAAGAGGCGCTTGGCCACCAACAGGTAGACCACCACGGCCAGGTTGATGACCAGCGCCAGCACCTTGAGAACGCTCACCTTGCCGGTCAGCTCGTAGATCTCCAACGGCAACAGCATGGTGGTGGCCACGAAGGTCAGGTACTCGGCCCACCGCTTGGCCAGCCACAGCCCCACCATCTCCACCGCCTCGAGCACGCCATAGCCCACCAGGACCGCTCCCGTCAGCTCGAGCGTCCGGGTACGAAGGGAGATCACCTTGTCCAACTCCCCCAGCAGCCCGTGGTGGATTGGGGCGTTGGGCCCCAGGCCGCCCTGCACATCGGCCAGGATCCGGTAGTAGTCGTACTGGAACTGCGAGTGATGGCTGGTCAAAGTGAAGATGGCGGCAGCCAGAATGCCAAGGATCACCACATGGATGGCTCGATCGAGGGCAATCAGACGCAGGACGAAGCGGTCACGCAGGGGTCGACCCCGCAACGGCAGCTCGATCTCCTCTCGCTCCGCCGGCCGCGAGCGCTCGGGAGGATCGGGCACCTCGGCCACCACCCAGGCATCACATCGCAGGCATCGGTGCAGGCGTACGCCGTCAGATTCCCGAGCCACCAGGGTGTGCTCCGGACCGATGATGGCCGCGTCGGTCCCCACCAGCACGTGGTCTTGGAGTCCGCAGGCGATGAGCTCGTAGCTCAGCTTGCGTTGCCGGTGGTGCCCCCTCCTGCCTGGCATGGACACAGATGCTAGTGATTGGGGTCATGGCGAGCTACGACCCGTGGGGGGCGGTCCTCGATCGCCTGGATGACGCGGCCAAGCTGATTGGGCTGGACGCTGATGTACATCGCATGCTGCGCACGCCGCGACGGGTCCTGGAGGTCGCAGTGCCGGTGCGCATGGACGACGGCCGTGTGGAGGTCTTCATCGGATGGCGGATCCACCACGACACCACCCGGGGGCCGGCCAAGGGGGGCATCCGCTTCCACCCCGAGGTCGACGCCCGCCAGGTTGCCGCCCTGGCCGCCGGGATGACCCTCAAGACCGCGGTGGTGGACATTCCCTTTGGGGGTTCCAAGGGCGGGGTGCGCTGCGACCCGGAGCGGCTGTCCCTCGAGGAGCTGGAGCGGGTGACCAGGCGGTACACGCTGGAGGTGGCGCCGCTGTTGGGGCCCGACCTCGACATCCCGGCCCCCGACGTCAACACCGACGGAAGGGTCATGGCCTGGCTCATGGACACCTTGTCGATGGTGAATGGGCCGATGGTGAATGGGCCGATGGTGAAAGGGCCGATGGTGAGGGGGGGGTCCCTTCCGGCCTCGGTCACCGGCAAGCCGCTGTCCCTCGGCGGTACGCGGGGCCATACCGGCGCCACGTCGTCGGGAGTGCTGGCCTGCGCCAGGGCGGTGTTCAACGAGCTCGAGATACCCTTCACCGGGGCTCGGGCCGTCCTCCAGGGTTACGGCAAGGTCGGAGGGCCTCTGGCCTTTCTCCTGGCTTCGGCCGGGATGCGGGTAGTGGCGGTGAGCGACGTGGGAGGGGCAGTGCATAATGCGGGTGGCCTGGATGCTGCGGCACTGGCCGACCATGCCGCCCATGGTGGGACGGTGGCCGGCTTCGACGGGGGCGATGACATTGCCCCCGACAACATCTGGGACATCGATTGTGAGCTGGTGGTGCCGGCCGCGCTGGAAGGGGCCATAGACGAGCACGTGGCCCAGCGCATGGGAGCCAAGGTCGTGGTCGAGGCGGCTAACGGCCCGACCACCCCGGGAGCCGATCCCATTCTCGACCGCCGGGACATCGTGGTGGTCCCGGACATCTTGGCCAACGCAGGTGGCGTGACGGCGTCATACTTCGAGTGGGCCCAGAACCGCCAGGGCTACGCATGGGACGAGGGCCTGGTGGCGGCCAGGCTGCGGACCAGGATGGACGATGCCTTCATCGCCGTGTGGGCCAAGGCCGAGGCTCTTGGGATATCTCTGCGCCGGGCCGCTTTCGTGCTCGCCGTCGAGCGGGTGGCCGAGGCCATCTCCGCCCGCGGCCTCTTCCCCTGAGGGCCGAGTCCCAGGGACCGGATAGCCCTGGTCAGCCAGCCGTGAAGGAAGCTGGGTTCCAATGAGGCGCCTCTGGACGCAGGGAACGTGTGTTCGCTACTCTCAGACCGATGCATCCTTCCCTCGTCGAGGTGGTCCGACCTACCTCCCTGGCCGGCCCCCGGATCCTCGAAGTAGTGGGGGGCCTGGGCAACCTGCTTCCCGAGGGGGGCCTGCGTCGGGGCACCACGGTGACGGTAGGGGGTACCGGTCCGGGGGCAGGGGCCACCTCGCTGCTGCTGGCCCTGCTGGCCGGCCCCTCCGACGAGGGGTCGTGGTGCGCGGCGATAGGTCTGCCGGGACTGGGCCTGGCGGCGGCCGCCGAGCTCGACATTCGACTCTCCCGCCTGATCCTGGTGGCCACTCCCGGCCCGTCGTGGCCCACTGTGACCGCCGCCCTGCTCGACGCCTGCGACCTGGTAGCCGTTCGGCCGCCAGTGCGGGTGAGGCCGATGGAGGCCCGGCGACTGGCTGCCCGGGCCCGGGAGCGGGGGGCGGTACTGGTGGTGGCACCAGGGGAAGAGATCTGGCCAGAGGTGCCCGACGTGCGCCTGAGCGCCCTCGGGGGCCAGTGGCAGGGGCTGGGAGTGGGTCACGGCCATGTTCGGGGTCGCTGGTTGGAGGTGGAAGCTGGGGGACGCCGGGGAGCCCGGGTGGTGCGTGCTCGGCTGTGGCTACCGTCGGGAGAGCATCACCGCCTTCAGCGCTGTTCCACTCCGGCGTGTGCCGCCAGAGAGGCCGCCGGGTGATCAACCCTGCTGCGCAGGGCCAAAGGACTCTGATTGTGTGGTGCCCCGATTGGCCAGTGACGGCCGCCGGGGTCAGGCCCGAGGAGGCTGTCGTGGTGGTGTGGGCCAACCGGGTAGTGGCCTGCTCGGAGATTGCCCGGGCCCACGGAGTACGACCCGGGCTGCGCAAGCGGGAGGCCCAGGCTCGCTGCCCTGGGCTGGTTGTGCTGGCCCGAGACGTCAGTAAGGAGGCCAGGGTTTTCGAGCCGGTGGTGGCGGCGGTGGCTGCCTTCACCCCGACGGTGGAGGTGATCCGGCCCGGCCAGTGCGCCCTGGCCACCCGGGGACCCTCCCGCTACTTCGGCGGAGACGAGGCCCTGGCCGCCCAGATGGGAGTGGCCGCAGCCGAGGCCGTTGGCGTGTCTGCTGGCGTTCCGGCTGGCACCGCTCCCGCCGGAGGCACCCCCCGGGTGGGCGTGGCCGACGGACCATTTGCCGCCGAGCTGGCCGCTCGTCAGGGGATCGTGGTGGCCCCTGGCAGGAGTGCCGAATTCCTGTCCCCCCTTCCGGTCAGCACCCTGGGGCGACCGGAGCTGGCCGACCTGCTGAGGCGTCTCGGCATCCGTACGCTGGGCCAGCTGGCCGCCCTGCCGTCGCCCGACGTGGCCGCCCGCTTTGGCGCCGACGGGGCCCTGGCCCACCGGCTGGCCCAGGGCCGCGACGAGCGACACCTGGCGCTACGGGTACCTCCTGCCGACCTGGCCGCGGTGGTGCACTTCGACCCTCCGGTCAATCGGGTGGACACCGCCGCCTTTGCCGCCCGGGCCCTGGCCGAGGATCTCCACCAACGTCTGGGGCGCCTGGGCCTTGGGTGTTGTCGGGTCCGAGTGGAGGCCGAGACCGAGCATGGCGAGCGTCTGGTCCGGCTGTGGCGCAATGACGGTTCTTTCACTGCCGCGACCCTGGCTGAGCGGGTTCGCTGGCAGCTGGACGGGTGGCTGCAGGCAGAGGGGGGCTCGACTGGCGGTGAGCAACCAACGGCCGGGCTCTCCCGGTTGTCCCTGGCTCCCGACGAGGTGGTGGCGGACGGAGCGAGCCAGCCCGGTTTCTGGGGAGAGTCAACCGACGTCGATGAGCGGGTAGGCCGGGCCCTGGCCCGGATCCAGGGCATGCTGGGGCCCGAGGCGGCGGTCACCGCGGTGGTGAGCGGTGGCCGGGGGCCGTCCGACCAGGTGCGCCTCATACCCTGGGGTGAGCCCCGCCCGGCGGACCGGCCCGGATTCGACTCGGCCGCCAGTCCGACCGGCTCGGCCGCTGATGAGCCTCCGTGGCCCGGCCGGATCCCTCCCCCGGCCCCCGCCACGGTGCATCCCGACCCGCTGCCAGCCGAGCTGGTCGATCCCGATGGCCGGGTGGTGGCGGTCACCGGGCGTGGATCGCTCGGTTCCGGGCCTCCCAGCCGTTTGTCGGTGGCCGGTGGGACCTGGTCCGAGGTGGTGGCCTGGGGGGGGCCGTGGCCGGTCGACGAACGCTGGTGGGACCCCCCGGCCCATCACCGCCGGGCCCGTCTCCAAGTGGCGACGGCAGACGGTACCGTCAACCTGCTGGCCCTGGAGAACGGCTGTTGGGCAGTCGAGGCCACCTACGACTGAAGGGTGTCGTCAGTCGCCCAGCCCAGACCCAACGCCGAGGCCGTCGACGCCTCTCTCGATGAGCAGGCGCACGTTGCGCGGCGGCGCCGGGTGGCGAGTTCGACAAGCGCGGCGGTCACGGTTGGCTTGTACCCCGTTCGGCTGACCTACCCCCATCCCTACCGCTGGCCGCCGGTGCCGCTCCCGGCGGCGGCCAGGCGGCGACGGCGCAGCCGAGCCCAGAGGAATGCCAGGAAGGCCAGGACGGCCACCACCGCGATCACGTAGCTGGCCGCGCTGAACCAACCGACTATGGCGTGGCGGTTACCTCCCAACTCGTAGCCGACCACGGCCAGGGCGGCCGTCCAGGGCAGGCACCCGGCCAGGGTGTAGAGGCCGAACCGCAGGGGCGCCATGTCGGCCATACCGGCCGGAAGGGAGATGAAGGTGCGGATCACCGGTAAAAGCCGACCCAGGAAGACGGCCGCCTCCCCCCGCTTCTCGAACCAGGATTCGGCGCGGGCCAGGTCCTCGTCCTTGACCAGCACGAAACGACCAAAGCGGTGCCAGGCCGCCCTGCCCCCCGTCCGGCCCACTGCCCACGCCAGGTAACTGCCGACCAGGTTGCCGAGTGTCCCCAGGGCGATGACCAGGGCCAGCTCGAGCCGGCCGGTGGCCGCCAGGTAGCCACCAAAGAGCATGGTCACCTCGGACGGCACCGGGATGCACGCCGACTCGGCCACCATGAGCAGGAAAACGGCGACATAACCAGACGATGAGATCAGGTGCTCCATGGGCACGCGGATCCTACTGCCCGGCGGACGGCCCCTCTGGGTCTGCTCTCAGCGAGTGCTCAGGTGGCTGGTCAGGGCCAGCCCCGCGAGCGTCCAGGGTCTCGGCTATGGCGGTCACCGTCGGATCATCCAGCACCTCCTCCAGGGGCAACGGCAGAGCCAGGGACCAGTTGGGCCGCTCGTGGACGGTGCCCGGCAGGTTGGGCCGCTCCACCACCCCCAGGGCGTCCTCCAGGGTGGCGGCCAGGACGACCGACGGGGCGGTGGCCAACCGGCGATAGGTGGCCAGCGCCACCTCCCGGGGGTCGGCCTGGTCGCCCAGCCCCACCCACTGCCCCAGGCGAGAGCGCAGAGCCTCATGGGCCCCTACGTCGGGCTCCAGGCCCAGCTCCACCTGGGTCGCCAGGTCGGCCCCGGTCCACACCCCGGCCACCGTGGGCAGATCGTGGGTGGTCACCGAAGCCATCGCCTGGCGGCCAAAAGTCGCTGGCTCTGTCTTCTCGAACCACATGACCGCGGTGGAAAGCACGTTCCGGCGCCCCAGCTCGTCCCGGACGAAGTCCTCCACCGTGCCCAGGTCCTCGCCCACCACCACCGCCCCCGCTCGCACCGTTTCCAGAGCCAGGATGTCGAGCAGCTCGTCCCACGGGTACCGCACGTAGGCCCCATCGGTCGCTCCCGCCCCCTCGGGGATCCACCACAACCGGAACAGTCCCATAACATGGTCCACTCGTAACCCCCCGGCATGGTGCAGCCCGGCTCGCACCGTGCGCACGAAGGGCTCGTAGGCCGCCGCCCGCATCCGCCAGGGGTCGAAGGGCACCACTCCCCAGTCCTGACCCAGGGGATTGAACTCATCAGGCGGCGCGCCGACCCGGGTGTCGAGGGCGAAGCAGTCCTGCCACAGCCAGGCATCGGCGCCTTCTGGCACCACCCCGATGGCCATGTCCGCCACCAGCCCCAGCGCCTCCCCGGCCGCCCCCAGCTGGCAGTCGAGAATCCACTGGAGCCACTGATGAAAGCCCACCCGGTCGGAGTGCTGAGCGACGAAGTCGCCAACCCCTGCCCCCTCGGGGTGGCGCAGGCCCTCCGGCCAGCCCGGCCAGGGACCTGGGTGGACCTCAGCCAGGGCGCAAAAGGTGGCGTAACCGGCCAGCAACGGCCCCTGTCGGAGAGACCATTTTGCGAAATTGACCTCCTTTGGCAGATGGCTCCACGCCCACTCCAGGGCGGCCCCCTTGAGCCGCCAGGCCTCATTCCGGTCGATCCGCCGGTTGGCGTCGAGGGCCCGGCCGGCTCTGGCCAGCGCCTCCACCTCGGGCGCCCCGGCCAGCCCGGGGACCTCCTCCACCCGGATGTGCAGCGGGTTGCGCCAGCAGCGGCTGCTGGGCGAGTAGGGGCTGGGCTCCTGGCGCTGGCCCGGGAGCGGGGCGTGCAGGGGGCTCACCGCCATCAGCTGCGCTCCCCGGGCGGCCGACCACTGGGACAGGGCGCGCAGATCGGCCAGATCGCCGATGCCCCAGCTCCGGGCGGACCGCATGGCATAGAGCTGCACGGCCCAGGCCCAGGTCGCCAGGGCCTCCGGCAGGTGGCAACGTCCGGGGCTCACGATCAGGCGCTGGTGATGGCCGTCGGCCTGGCGAGTGAGGTCGTGATAGCCGAGTGGGAGGGGCTCCAGGCGCCCCTGCACCACCGCCGTCTGGCCGTCTTCGGTGGACAGCTCCCAGGGCTGGTCCAAGACAACCACCTCGCCCTGCTTCACCACCCGTACCGGGTCGGTGACCCCCGGACCAGGGCTCAACGATTCCACCAGCGCCTCCAGGGTGGGCGACGGGACCTCGATCCACTGGTTCCCAACATCGCGGTAGGAAGGCTGAATCCCCCACGCCCGGGCCCTTTGCTCCAGTTGGCGACGATCTGGCATGAGGTATTGGTAGCCGATCCGGCCCGCTAGCGTCGCCCGCAGTCATGTGCGCGGTCATGGCCACGGTCACCACCGGCGACGGGGTGCGGATCGCGGCCCACCATCTGGGGGGCACCGGTGAGCCGCTGCTCATGGTGCACGCCACCGGCCTGTGCGGCCAGGTGTTCGAGCCCATGGCCCGGCGGTTGGGCAAACGGTTCAGGTGCGTTGCCCTCGACCAGCGTGGCCACGGCCGCTCGGGACGCCCCCCTGACGGTGACTGGGCCTGGGCCGGGTTCGCGTTGGACGTGCTGGGCGTGGTGGACGGCCTGGGCCTGGAGCGCCCGCTGGCCATGGGCCACTCCTGTGGGGGCGCCGCCCTGGTGCTGGCCGAGCTGGTCCGGCCGGGGACGTTTGGCGCCCTGTGGTGCTACGAGCCGGTGATCCTGCGGGCGGATGATCCTCGAGCGAGCGACCAGGGCCGGGCCATGGCAGCAGGGGCCAGGAGGCGCCGAGAGGTGTTCGACTCCAGGCGCCAGGCCCAGGAGCGCTACGCCGTCCGAGCACCGTTCTCTTCGTTCGCTCAGGAGGCGCTGGCCGCCTACGTCGACTGTGGCCTGGAGGAACTGCCTGACGGCCGGGTGCGACTGCGCTGTCGGCCGGAGGACGAGGCTCTGATCTACGAGGCCCAGACCCGGGAGCCCCGGGCCGGGGGGACCTGGGACCGTCTGGGCGAGGTGGCCTGCCCGGTGACGGTGGCCTGCGGGGAGCTCAGCACCACCTTCGGCCCCGACCATGCCCGGGGCCTGGCCGCCCGCCTCCCCCGCGGGCGGGACGAGACGCTGACCGGACTGGGTCATTTTGGGCCCTTGGAGGACCCGGCCCGGGTGGCGCTGGCGGTGGGCCATGATCTGGGAGGGGATCTAGGGGGCAATCGCGGCTGATCGCTGGCGGCAGTGGTCGTAGGCCGTGCCCGACGGATGGCCTCGAGGGTGGCGAGGCCCCATGGCAGGAACCACGGGTCCCACAGGAACGCATGCCAGGTGAGGGCCCGCCGGTCCGCTCCCCCGACCGGTGGGGATGACACCGAGGTGGATGAGCACGCCCGGGACGGTGAGGACCAGGCCGTAGCCGGCGAGGATGATGCCGCTTGTCCATGCCAAGCGAACGATCGCTCGTCGGAGTCGTACCGGACGGATGGAGCGGAGCGCCGCCAGGGCGAGCAGGGCGATCGTGTCCTTGGCTACGTGGTCGCCGACATCCTCGAGGCTGGGCCCACATCGAACAGATCAGCGTGGAACCCGAGCACCAGGGACGCGGTCTTGGTCGAGCCCTCCTTGACAAGGTGGCGCGCTGGGCATATGACCGAATGATGCCAGCCACGACGCTTACCACCTTCACCGACGTGCCCTGGAAGCGCCCACTCTACGAGCACCTGGGTCGCCGGACGTTGTGACGCTGGACATCCCACCCATTGTCACAGCCCGGCTCTAGCCTGTCAGTCAGTGACCCTGCGCCTACCCTCCACCCTCACTCCCTCCAAGGTGTCGTCGTTCAAGTCGTGCGCCCTGGCCTTTCGCTTCTCGACCATCGACCGCTTGCCCGAGCCACCGTCGGCTGCGACGCTCAAGGGAACGCTGGTCCACCGAGCCCTGGAGCGGTTTTTCTGGTCGGTGCCAGCCGAGCGGCGCGATCTGGCTACCGCCCTGGAGCACCTGCAAGGGGCCTGGGCGGAGACCCGCCAAGGCGACGAGATGAGGGAATTGGGGCTGTCGGGTGACGAGCAAGAGGCGTTCGTGGCCGATGCCGGGTCACTGGTGAGGGGATATTTCGAGCTGGAGGATCCCCGCCGGGTCCAGGCGATAGGGATCGAGCTGCTGCTAGAGGCCCATATCGGCGCCCTGCACCTGCGGGGCATCATCGATCGCCTCGACCTCGACGAGGACGGGGAGCTGGTCGTCACCGATTACAAGACCGGGCGGGTGCCTGGCCAGGCCTACGAGCAGGGAAGCCTCGGTGGACTGCACTTCTACGCCTTCTTGTGCCAAGAGGCACTGGGCCGCCGGCCGGTCCGGGTCCAGCTGCTGTACCTGCGCGATCAGGTGGCCATCGTGGCCAAGCCCAGCGAGCAATCGCTGAGGGGCCTGCGCCAGCGGGCGGCGGCCGTGTGGTCGGCGGTGGAGCGGGCGTGCGAGCGGGAGGACTTCCGGCCCCACCCGTCGGCGCTGTGCGCCTACTGCTCCTGGCAGACCTGGTGTCCAGCCTTTGGGGGCGATCCAGCTCTGGCCGGCACGGGCAGGCCGGTGGGTGCCCCGGTGCCGGTGGGTGCCCCGGTGCCGGTGGGTGCCCCGGTGCCGGTGGGTGCCGTGCCGATGCCCGTCCCAGCCGCTGCGCCGGTGCCGTCCTGGTGACGGACTCGGCGTCCCAACCGGCTACGCCGGGGCAACCGGCTGCGCCCCCCTCCCGCACCGGGCCGATGGCGGTCTTTGACGCCAAAGTGGACGCGACGTTCGACCGGCTGCGGGGTCGTCCCCTACCCGACCGCGTCTTCTATGCGGCTTCGGCCCTGGGCGACCACAGCCTGATCTGGCTAATCCTCGGCGTGTGGCGCGCCCTTCGCTGCGGAGCGGACTGGCGGGTCGTACTGCGGGTGTTCGGGGTCATGGGACTGGAGTCGACGCTGATCAACGTCCTGGTGAAGTCGGTGTTCCGCCGCCGCCGGCCAGTGTGGGCCGGCATCCACCCCCACCCCCTGCGCCAGCCCCTGTCCAGCAGCTTCCCCAGCGGCCACGCCACCTCGGCCTTCTGCGGGGCCGGTCTGCTGGCCAAGGGTAGCCCGGCCTGGCCCCTCTATTACTCCATTGCGGTGGTGATCGCCGCCAGCCGGGTGCACGTGCGCATCCACCACGCCTCGGACGTGGTGGGCGGCGTGACCATTGGCCTCCTCCTGGGCCGGCTGGCTCGCCAGGTGGTCCCTCTGGGGGCTGCGTAGCGACTCGGAATCCGGCTCGGCCAGCGGGCGTTCACCTGGACATGACCACATCGTTTGGCGTCAACTGGGATTATCGGTGCCCCTACGCCCGCAACGTCCATGAGCATGTCGTCACCGGCCTTGGGGCCGGGAGCGACTGGGATGTCGAATTCCTCCCCTTCTCCCTCAGCCAGATGCACGTCGAGGAGGACCAACCCGACGCCTGGGACGACCCTGACAAGGCGCCCGACCTGCTGGCCCTCCAGGTTGGGGTGGCGGTACGGGACCGCTGGCCAGAGGCCTTTCGGGAGGTGCACCTGGCCCTGTTCACGGCCCGCCACGACCAGGCCCGCGACATCCGAGAGGAGGCAGTGCTTCGCCAGGTCCTGGCCCACCATGGCGTGCACCCTGACCAGGTGCTCGCCGAGGTGGCCGACGGCTGGCCCCTCGATCTCGTCCGTAAGGCCCATGAGACGGCAGTCAGCCAGTACCAGATCTTTGGCGTACCCACCTTCATCGTGGGTGACCAGGCCGCCTTCGTGCGCGTCATGGACAGGCCCCAGGGCGATGCCGACCTGGCCCAGGCCACGGTCGAGCGCGTCCTTCAACTGGTGGGCGACCATCCCGAGCTCAACGAGGTCAAGCACACCACTCGTCGGCGCTGACCCCCGGTAGCCGCTGACACGATAGAACGGGGCGGTGAACACCTCGGGCCCGACCACCGATCCTCCGGCAGTCGCTCAGGATGCAGTCGCTGGACGACCCGGCCAGGAGGGCCCCGTCAAGCCTCCTGTCCGCTCCGAACCCACGCCGGTCGCCGAGCTGCCCGAGTCCACCCGGTACCGGATCAAGCGCTTCCTGCTTGCCCCTGGTCAGTGACCGCCTGAGCGGACAGCGCCTGGGAAAGCCGACGGCCCTGGCCGTGCTCTCCTCCGACGTCATGTCGTCCTCGGCCTATGCCACCGAGGAGATCCTGCGGATCCTGGTTCCAGTGGGTGGTCTGGTGGCTTTCTCCCTGGTCACGCCCATTACCGCCGTTATCCTGGCGGTGCTGGCGGTGGTGACCCTTTGCTACCGGGAGGTGGTTCGCGCCTACCCCAAGGCGGGTGGCTCGTATGTGGTCAGCCGGGACAATTTCGGTCCCAACATCGCCCAGATCGCGGGAGCGGCGCTGTTGATCAGCTACACCATCACGGTGGCCGTCTCGGTGGCCGCCGGTACCGACGCCATCATCTCCGCAGTCCCGGCGCTGTCCAGCGATGCGGTTCCACTCTCGGTGGCCTTCGTGGTCCTCATCGCCTTCGGCAACCTTCGAGGCATCCGCGAGGCGGGTCGCATCTTCGCCGTGCCCACCTACTTCTTCATCGCCAACATGGCGGTGCTCATCGTCTTCGGCCTAGTCAAGGCCTCCCTAGGTGGACTGGGCCACCTCCACCCAGCCAGCGGCACCATACCTCTGGGCCATGCCGGCGGCGGGGGGTTGTTCCTCGGAGTCGGCGCCTTCTTCGTATTGCGGGCCTTCGCCAACGGCGGATCGGCCATGACCGGGACGGAGGCCATCTCCAATGGGGTGAGCGTCTTTCGCAAGCCCCAGACGGCCAACGCCCGACAGACCCTCGTCATAATGAGCCTGATCCTCGGCACCATGTTCCTCGGGGTATCGGTGCTGGCCGCCCTCACCCACGCCGTGCCCTTCACCTCGGGAACCCCCACGGTCGTCTCCGAGATCGGCAAGCTCGTCTACGGCCGCGGGGCAATGGGCTCGACCCTGTACCTCTGCCTCCAGGCCGCCACCGCCCTCATCCTCATCCTGGCCGCCAACACCAGTTACACCGGGTTCCCGTTCCTGGTCAGCTTCGTGGCCGAGGACTCCTTCCTGCCCCACCAGCTCACCGTGCGGGGCCATCGCCTGGTCTTCTCCAACGGCATCATCGTGCTGACGGTGGCCTCCATCGCGCTGTTGCTGGCTACCAGGGCCCAGGTGGCCTCGCTCATCCCCATGTATGCCATCGGCGTGTTCACCGGCTTCACCATGGCCGGAGCCGGGATGGTGAAGCATCACCTGAGTCACCGCCAGGAGCACTGGCGGCGCAGTGTGGCAGTCAACGCCACTGCGGCAGTGGTCTGCCTGATCGTCGTGGCGATATTCGCAGTCACCGAGTTCACTCGCGGCGCCTGGGTGATTGTGGTGGTGATGCCGGCCCTGATCTACGGGTTGGTTCGTACCAACCATCAGTACCGGACTGAGCGAGCAGTGCTGGAGGAGGGCGCGGCCGCCCTGGCCTGCGAGGCTCCCATCCTGCGCCGCCACGTGGTGACAGTGCTGGTGGACCGCATCGACCTGGCCACCGCTCGGGCCATCCAATATGCCCGGGCGCTGGCTCCGGACGACCTGAGGGCGGTACACCTCAATATCGACGACCGTCGAGCCCAGGCCCTCATCCACCGCTGGGGTGAACTGGGCCTGAGCCGACTGCCGCTCGATGTCATCGAGTGCCCCGACCGGCGCCTGGGCCGGGCCGCCCTGGAGCTGGCGGTGGAGGCGGCCGACGGCCAGACAGAGGTAAGCATCCTGCTGCCCCGCCGGGCCTACCGCCGGGCCTGGGGGCGGGTACTGCACGACCACACTGCCGATCGCATAGTCGAGGTGGTGAGCAAGGTCCCCCACGTCAACGCCACCATCGTCCCCTTCGACGTGGCCGGCATCCTCGATGAGCAAGAGGCGCTCTCCGCCCTGCGCCGGGTGGAGGGGGACGATCGGACCGCCGATGTTCGACCTCAGGCTCCCAAGGACTTCGGGACGCTGCCCGAAGTGGCCGGTACCATTCCCATCGACCGGCTCCAGCGGCGCCGCCCGGCTCGGGTGGCTGGGCGGGTCCGGGCGGTGCGGGTGCAGCCGTGGGCCGGCGTTCCCACCCTGGAATGCAGTCTGATCGACGCCAGCGGATCCACTGTTACCCTCGTCTTCCTCGGGCGCCGCCAGATCGCCGGGATCCGTACCGGCACGCAGATGGCGGCGGAGGGCATGGTCGGGGAGAAGGGCAGCAAGCTGGCCATGATCAATCCCTCTTTCGAGCTGGTGAGCGTCCCAGAGGACGAGGACGCCCCCGCCAGCTCATGAGCGCAGGGCGGGGTAGGTTGGGGAGATGACCATCCCCACAGAACAGGTAGGCTCACTGCCTCGGCCGGCCAAGCTGCAAGAGGCGATCGCCGATTACGACGCTGGCAAGATCGATCACGGCGCCCTCAAGGCTGAGCAGGATGCGGCGTGCAAGGACTCCATTCAGCACCTGGAGGCGACCGGCTCACCCCTCATCTCCGATGGGGAGCAACGATCGTCGAGCTTTGCCACCTACCCACTGGCCGACACCCTGGCGGGGACCGGTCTGGCCGAGAACCTGGCCGGAGACGGCCAGTACTTCGCCATCTTCGACGATGGCCACCACCGCCAGCTGCCTCGCCTCACCGCCGGACCCTTCCGGTACAAGACCTTTGCGTCGGAGTACCTGACCCAGGCGCTGCCCTACGCCACGGTGCCCATGAAGCAGTCGGTGATCGCCCCGTCGATGATGTCGCTGCTTTACCCCCTGGAGGGTGAGATCGACGGCTACACCCGGGAGCAGTTCTACGACGACGTCTGCAACGAGTCCGAGAAGGACATCCGCCAGGCGTTCGCGGCGGGAGCCACCCATGTGTCCATCGACTTCACCGAGGGTCGACTGGCCAATAAAAAGGATCCCCGCAATCCCTGGACCGGTCGCAACATGCTGGCCTTCTTCGTAGAGCTCAACAACCGGGTGATCGACCGGTTCTCGGCCGAGGAGCGGGCCACAATCGGTATCCACACCTGCCCGGGTGGTGACATGGACTCGGTCCACAGTGCCGAGGTCGACTACGCCGAGCTCCTGCCGGACATGTTCAAGATGAACGCCGGTTACTTCTTGATCCAGCTGGCCAGCGAGAAGGACAAGGACCACGTCTACCAGCTCATCGGCCAGCACAGTCGCGACGATGCCAACGGCGTGCCCCAGGTGGCCATGATCGGCGTGATCGACCCGCTCAACCCAAAGGTGGAGAGCCCCCAGGAGGTCAGCCAAGCCCTGGTCCGGGCGGCCAACTTCATCGCCAAGGAGCGCCTGGGGGCCACCGACGACTGCGGTTTCTCACCCTTCAGCGTCGACCTCAAGCCCAAGCATGGCTCGCCCGACCATGCCCGGGACGTGGCCTTCCAGAAGATAACCAACCGAGTCCAGGGCGTGGCCATGGCCTCCGAACAACTGGGCCTGTAGGCAGGGGCCTGTAGCTGGGCGGGCTGCCAGGCGAGCGGGTTGCCAGGCGGCCGGGCTGCCAGGCGGGCGGGCTGCCAGGCGGGGGCGGGTGCCAGTCTGTGATGCATAAAGTGTTGTATTTGACACAAAATGCATCACAGACTGTGACTCCAGGACTTCAAAGTCCGGAAATGGCCTCGTAACACGGGACCGGTTCACTGGGAGCATGATCCTCCTCAGTGGCAGTGCCACGCCATGACAAGCCAGACCAAGACCGGCCGGAATGATTGGACGGTCGCTGTGCCTGAGGTCGCTACCTCCGGGCTGGCCGAATCCGGGTCCCCGCGCCGGGGTCACTGGATCGACCAATGGGAGCCCGACGACGAGGCGTTCTGGGGGTCGACCGGCAAGCGCATCGCCAAGAAGAACCTGGTCCTGTCCATGTTCACCGACCATCTGGGGTTCAGCATCTGGCTGGTGTGGACCATCGTGGTCCTCAACCTGGTCAACATCGGCATCAAGCTGTCGGTATCAGACCTGTTCGTACTCACCCTGGTACCCAACCTGATCGGCTCGATGCTGCGAGTGCCGTACACCTTCGCCATCCCGCGTTTCGGTGGGAGGGCATGGACCACCATCAGTACCGGGATCCTGTTGGTGCCGGTCCTGCTGCTGGCCCTGGTGGTGCCCAGCGGCTGGTTGGCCCACCAGGGCACCGGTGCCCAGTTCTGGATCCTGCTGGCCTGCGCGGCCACCGCTGGCATCGGCGGTGCGAACTTCGCGTCCTCCATGGCCAACATCTCGTTCTTCTATCCCGAGCGTAAGAAGGGGTACGCGCTGGGGCTCAACGCCGCAGGCGGCAACCTCGGAGTCGCTACCAGCCAGCTCCTGGTGCCACTGGTGATGATCATCGGCGTGCCGTCCGCCGCCCTGGCCCTGGTCAAGCACCCGGTGCACATCGCCTACGCGGGTTGGATGTGGGTGCCGTTCATCGTGATCGCCACCATCGCCGCCTGGGTCTGGATGGACAGCCTTACCCAGGCCAGGGCCGACACCTCGGCTTACATGGCCTCGCTGCGCTACCCCCAGACCTGGGTGATCTCGCTCCTGTACATCGGGACGTTCGGGTCCTTCATAGGGTTCTCCTTCGCCTTGCCGCTGGTCATCAAGAACACGTTCCCCGAGTTCCTGGCCGCCCACCACTTCATCGCCGTCTACCTGGCCGGCCTGGGCTTCACCGGCGCGGTGGTCGGCTCGGCAGCCCGCCCGCTCGGCGGCTGGCTCGCCGATCGCGTCGGCGGGGCCCGAGTGACCTTTGCCGTCTTCGCCGGGATGGCTGCCTTTACCGGTATTGCCATCGCTGGAGTCGAGAGGCGCAGCTTTGGGCTGTTCTTCGCCTCTTACATGGTCGTCTTCGCCCTCACCGGCATGGGTAATGGCTCGGTCTACAAGATGATCCCGTCGATCTTCGCCGGCCTCGGACAAACGGAGCTGGCGACCAGCGGAGGCGACCCGGCGGCAATGACTATCGAGTTCAAGCGCCGGGCCGCCGCGGTAATCGGCATCGCTGGCTCGATAGGCGCCTTTGGGGGAGTGCTGATCCAGGTGGTGTTCCGCCAGGCCAGCCTGGGCATCTCCGCCCTGGAGAAGGCGGCTACGACCCCAGCCCTCAAGGTCGCTGTCGCCGCTGCCCACTCGACCTGGTCGGTGCCGGCCCTGTGGGTGTTCATCGCCGCTTACGTGGTATTGGGCGGCGTCACCTGGTTCGTCTACCTGCGCCGACCGGCTGTGGCCGGTCAGATCCTGGCGGCGGGAGCGGGCGTACGATGAGCGACCTGGCGGCCTCCGACCACGACGATGGGCCAGTCAGGCGGAGTGGCCGGCGGTCCAGGCCAACAGGCGCTCGGCCGGCCAGGTGTTGACCACTGACTCGGGTGCTACCCCGCACTCGGCCGCCCGCCGGCATCCGTGAGCCTGCCACTCCAGCTGGCCTGGGGCATGGGCATCGGTGTCGATGGATACCAGAGCCCCAGCGTCGGCGACCAGGCGGAGCAGCCGCCGGGGCGGGTCGAGGCGCTCGGGCCGGCAATTGACCTCGATGGCCTTGCCCATCTGGACCGCCGCCCCGAACACCATCTCGGCGTCGAACTCCGACTCGGGGCGGCCCCGTCCCGCCAGGATGCGTCCGGTGCAGTGGCCCAGGATGTCGACGTGGGGATTGGCCAGGGCCACCACCAGCCGCTCGGTCATGGCCCCCCGCTCCATGCGCAGCTTGGAGTGGGCGCTGGCCACCACCACGTCGAGGCGGCCCAGCAGCTCAGTCTCCTGGTCGAGGGAGCCGTCCTCCAGGATGTCCACCTCGATACCGGTCAGGAGACGAAAAGGCCCACTCCGTCGCCCCTGCGTAGCAGTGTGGGCCAACGCTTCGTTCACCTCCTCCACCAGCTCCAGCTGGCGGACCAGTCGCTCAGGTGACAGCCCATGAGCCACCGTGAGCCGGGGCGAGTGGTCGGTCAGCACCAGGTACTCATGCCCAAGCGCAGCTGCTGCCCGGGCCATGGCGTCAATCGGGCTGCCGCCGTCGGACCAGTCGGAGTGGCTGTGGCAGTCACCCAGCAACGACGCTCGCAGGGACGCGCCCGGACCAGCGTCGGGGGCGGGGAGCGTCTCCAGGTGAGCCAGATAATCCGGCACGCCTCCCGCCAGGGTCTGGAGGACCACCGCCTCGGTCTTCTCGCCGATACCGGCCAGCTCCCGCAACCGGCGTTGCTCGGCCAGCTCAGCAACCTCGTCGGCTCCCAGTCCAGCGATGGTTTCGGCCGCGGTGCGAAAGGCCCGCACCCGATAGGTGGGCTCCCGCTCCCGCTCCAGCAGGTAGGCGATGCGCTCCAGCGCATCGACGGGTCCCATAACGCCGGCCAGCGTACCCGCCGCCAAGGCAATGCTTGGTGGCCGGAGAATCCCCGCGTCAGCGAGGCAGGTGATGGCTTCGTTCGTCTGGACGAAGCTCCGACCGATGATCTCGGCGGCGCTGTTAACCGAGACGACGGGAGCGCCCAACCCTGAACCTGGTTCGACCGTATTTCGGGTTCACTAGCGCTCCGAGGAGGGAGAGGGGATTGGCGTACCACCTGGCAAGTCCGGCCCACCGCTGAGCTGGTCGACAGCCGACCATCAGGTGACCGGGGTGACCTCTGGGCTCGGCGGCGCAGGACCAGCCGTGGACATTGGCGGCGCCATGGTCGCAGGGGCCGCATCGGCCGGGGCCGGATCGGCCGGGGCCGGATCGGCCGGGGCCGGATCGTCAAGGGCGCCAACCAGGTCTGGGCGGCGCCTCAGGAAGGTGGCTACCGCCACCAGCAGCAGGGCGGCCGTGCCGGCAATCACTCGACGCAGGCCCAGATGGTCGCCGAGCACACCCTGCACCAAAGCGCCCAGCGGGTAGATGGTGCCCAGGGCCATCATGTAGAGACCCAGGACTCGTCCCCGAGCAGAGGCGGGTGCCCGGAGCTGGATGACTGTGTTGAGGCCTGATAGGACTCCGATGTACACCGCTCCCACGACCAGGATGGCCACCGCGGCCAGGTCCAGGGTGGGGGCGGCGGCATACCCGATGAGCACCAGCGGCAACGCCACCAGGACTATCACCACCACCCGGCGCCGCCCCCACCGGGTGACCAGGGACGCCAGGGCCAGCGCCCCGATCACTGCTCCGATGCCCTGGGCGGTTACCAGCACGGAGGTCCCCTTGGCCTGCTGGTGGAACAGCTTGAGGGCGACAGCCGGTACCAGCGCGATGAACGGGGACGCCAGCAGGGCCACCACCGCGATCAGGAGGATGGCGACCCGGCACCCCGGCTCGGCAGCCGCCACCCTGACTCCCTCGGCCAGTCGTTGGCGCAATCCGGGCGACTCTTCCACCCGGACCGGGGCTCGGGGGTGCACCACCAACAGGGCCGCCAGCACGGCGAGAAAGGACGCTGCGTTGAGGGCAAAGGCCAGGCTGTAGGAGCCGGCGACGATGGCCACTCCAGCCAGGGCCGGCCCGATCACCCGGCCGAGGTTGAATTGGGCGGAGGACAGCGAGATGGCCGCCAGGAGCTCGCCCGGCTCCACCAGGTCGGGCAGCATGGCCTGGTAGGCGGGGAAGCCCACCGCGGCCATGACTCCGCCTCCGAACACCACCAGGGTCACGATCCCCGGACGGGCGTGGCCAGTGATCGCCAGCACGGCCAGCCCGGTGGCAAAGGCGGCCTCACCGGCCGTGGTGACCAACAGCCAGCGACGGCGGTCGAAGCGGTCGGCCATGGCCCCGCCCACCGGCGACAGGAGCCCGATGGGTACGAAGGCAGCTGCCGCCACCAGGCCGGTCCACCCAGCCTGATGGGTACGAGCAGTAACCAAGACCCCGACCGCCACCGTCTGCATCCACGTACCGACGTTGGAGACCAGGGCAGCTGACCAGAGCAGGGCGAAGTCGCGCCGACGCAACGGACGCAACGAAGCAAGGCCCACGCCTCGAGGGTAGAGCCCGTGCAGGCAGCTCCGGTCCCCCGGCTGACGGGAAGAGTGAGGGTGTTACACCTGTTCGTAATGATGGTCCTATGGAACGGCAACTGGTCCTGTTGGACGACATCGAGCCACGAGACTGGCGCCTTGACGAGCGCACCAAGGAAGTGGGCAGAGAGGGCCTGGTCCTGGCCCGGGCAGCTCTGCGCAACGCGGCTCGACGGGCGACGGCGGCATGACCGTGACCGGAGCAGGCCCCGGTAGTTAGGCTGCCGGCCATGTCCGTGCCTGCCCTGGTCGAGCGCTTAGGGCATCCGCCCGGAGCGAAGCTGTTGATCATCACCTGCGACGATCTGGGGTCGAGTCACGCGGCCAACGACGGCGTGTACGAAGCGCTGCGGACTGGGATGGCGACCAGCGCCGGTCTGATGGTGCCCTGTCCATGGGCCAGGGAGGCAGCCGCCCGGTACCGGGGTGAGGACGTGGGGGTTCAACTCACCCTCAACGCCGAGTACGACCTGTACCGCTGGGGCCCCATCACTCGGTCACCCTCCCTTCTCGACGGTGACGGAGGCTTTCCCCGCACGGTGGCCGACCTATGGGATCACGCAGATGTCGACGAGGTCCGCCGGGAGTGCGGGGCCCAGGTGGAACGGGCCATCTACTGGGGATTCGACGTGAGCCACCTCCACTCTCACCTGGCCACGCTGGCTCTCCGGCCGGAGTTCTTCGACGTCTACCTCGAGCTGGCAGTGGACTTTCGCCTGCCCATCCGCCTGTCGGGGCCGTCAACCGAGCGGAGCATCGGGTTCCCGTTCCGCCGGTTGGCGGCCGAGGAAGGGGTGGTCTTTCCGGACCATTTGGTTGTAGCCAGTAATCCGGTTGGTACGGGGGTGGGCAGCCGACGAACCCTGGAAAGAGCCCTTTTTGATCTGGTTCCTGGTGTAACGGAGGTGTGCATGCACCCGGCACTGGATACCGACGAGCTACGGGCCTTGGCCCCTGACTGGGCGGCCAGGGTGGACGACCACCACCTGGTGTGCCACGACACTTCGCTGGTAGACCTGGCCGAACGGGCCGGTGCCATACTGGTCGGCTACCGGGACCTGCGCCACCTCATGCGCGGTTGAGGCGGCCGGCGGGCTCAGGTCGGGCTCTGGCTGGCGGGCAGTGTCTGACTCTGGCCGGTCAGTGGCCCCCAGGCCAGCGCTGAGCGGGTGCTCACCACCGCACCGCTGGCTGCCTCGGCAGTGACAGCCAGGGTGGTGGCTCCCGACCCGGCGGAGATGCTGAACGGCGACAGTCCGGGACGAGGCCCGAGGGTGCCGAGAGAGATCCGCTGACCTGTGGGCTCCACCGCCCACAGTTGGTAGGTCATGCTTCGAGACAGGGGCGGCAGGTTGGCGTCGGTCAGATAGCCATGCCCGTCGCTCAGCACAACCGCCTCGGCCGAGTAGCCGCTCACCGGGCTGCGTAGGTCGACTCGCTGAGCACTCGGGTCGACCAAGGCGGCCGCCACCACCTGCTGCAGGCCGTGGTCAGACACCGCGGTGGACACCCCGTTGACGCGGTGCTGGAGGGCATGGATCTCAGCGCCCACGGCAAAGGTGACCCCCGCGACCGCCGCCACCGCCGCCGCTACCAGGGCAATCCGCAGAGATCGCTGGCGTCGGGGTGGAGGGAGGACTCGGGTGAGCCTCAGCTCGGGGGGCGGCTCCTCCAAGCTGGCCTGAATGCTCTCCCAGAGCTCAGAGGGGGCGGCGGTCCCGACATTGCCGAGAGCGGCCGCCACCTCCCGGTGATCAGCCACCTCTGATCGGCAACGAGGGCAGGTGGGCAGATGGCTGGAGACCACTTCAGCCTCATGGCCGTCGACGGCGTCGAGGGCGAAGGCTCCGAGCAGCGCCTCGATCTCGGGGTGAGAGATGGGCTCGGCATCGCCGGGTTGGTGGACCCGCAGGGTGTCGCTCAAGTCAGAGTCACCCCGCTGGCTGCCAGGGTGGGCCGCATGCGCTTGAGGCCGGCCCGGATACGACTCTTCACCGTACCCTCCGGCTCGTCCAGCATCACGGCCACCTCTCGATAGGTGTGCCCACCGAAGTAGGCCAGTTCGATGGCTCTGCGTTCCTCGTCAGGCAGGGCCGACACCGCTCCCTTGAGGTGGTCGGCCACCGCCAAATCCCACACCTGGCGCTCGAGGTCGTAGCCGGCGCTCGCCGTCTCCCTTGACTGTCGGTCTTCCCGTCGGCGCCTCGATGTCTCCGCCCGCACCAGGTCGACTGCGCGCCCGTGGGCCTGGGCGAGCAGGTACGAGCGCAACGACCCGCGGTCCGGGTCGAACTTCTCGGGCTGGTTCCACAGGCGCAGGAAGACCTCCTGGACCACCTCCTCAGCAGTGGTGACCTCTCCCATCACCCGTCGGGCCAGGGCATAGACCGCTCCTGCGTGGCGCCGGTAGCTCTCGGCCAGTGCATCTTCGTGCCAACGCCCGATGGCAACCACCAGGCCGGCATCACTGGTTTCCGAGAGATTGTTCGTAGTCCTGGCCCATCCTCGAGGGCTCGCCCTTGGCAGCGAACTGGGACCAGGATACCCGCCCTCCGAACGCCGTGACCCTCGCTAGCCGCGGTTCACCGAGAGATGATCCGGAGAGGCCATCAGGACCGAACTCTCAATCGAAGCCCTAGCGAAGGAGGCCCTCCGCCTTGTCCCGTCTCACCCGCGTCACCCTGCAGTGCACAGCCGTGGTCGCTCTGGCCAGCGGACTGGCCGCCTGCGGAAGCAAGAGTGCCTCGCCCCCCTCCACCTCGGGCTCCTCCGCCAGCACCACCGCCGGCTCGGGCTCCTCCACCGCCAGCGGCTCCACCACGGTCGACATCAAGAACTACAAGTTCATGCCGGACAAGCTCACCGTGAAGGCCGGCGCCACCATCACCGTGCACAACGAGGACTCGACGGCTCACACCCTCACAGCCGACAACAAGGCGTTCGACACCGGCGACATCCCCCCGGGCGGGACCAAGACGGTAACGGTCAGCAAGGCGGGGAACTATCCCTACCTGTGTACCATCCACCAGTTCATGACAGGCACGCTCACGGTCTCCGGCTGAGGCCGTCGGGCGGTGACCGAGGCTCCCGTCTTGCCGGGCGCGCTGAGCCGCCGCTCCTTCGTGACCGCCGGTGGCCTCCTTGGCGCCGGCCTGCTCACCGCCTCGTGCTCGGGAGGTCAACCGCGGTCCACTCCAACAACGGTCAAGTCATCGGCCGTCAGTGGGCCCGAATTGCGGGGCGATCTGCAGATGGTCGCCCTGGCGGCCAGCTTGGAGAACCTGGCGGTGGGCCTGTATGGCCAGGCCCAGCATGCCCTGGCCAGCGGCCGGATCGGGCCCAGCCCAGCGGTGGCGGCGTTGGCCCAGAGCGTCCAGGACCAGCATGGTGATCACGCCAACTCATGGAACGCCCTGCTGACCATGGCCGGCAAGCCCAAGGTGACCGGGCCCGATCCCATCCTCAAGCCCGACTTCGACAAGGCATTCGCCCAGGTGGCCAACATGGGCTCCCTGCTCGGACTCATGCTGATGCTGGAGCGCACCCTGGCCGCCACTCAGCTCCAGGCCCTGGGAACCGTGCAGGATCCCGGTACGATCAGGGCGGCCGGCGTCATCTACCCGGTGGAGATGCAACACGCGGCCATGCTGCGCTTCCTGCTCGGCCAGTACCCCGTCCCCGATGCCTTTGCCCAGTTGGACCTGGCCCGGCCGGCCACCGACTACCAGGCCTGAGCCAGCCACCAGGCACCGACCCACCAGGCACCGGGTGTACTCCGTCGGCTATTTGCAACTTTGGTCATCCAGGTGCCGCACTGGCACCGAAGACCAGGCCAGTACCGAGCATCACGCTCTACATGACACCAGACCGCCAACGGAGGAAGTCGCTGATGAGGTATGACGAAGGGCGCTTGGAGGAGTTGATCGAAGAGTCCGCGGACCTGCAGACGGATGGCATGAAGTCCACCCGAGGTGCCTTGGACGACTTGGTCGAGATCACCAAGGACCAACAAGCCCATGCTGACCCGGACGAGGCACGTGACCTCGCCGCCGACCGTCGCCCCTTGGTGGGCACGGGCGCCAAGCTAGGCGGTGCCCTCGCCGCAGGAGCGGTAGGGGTGGGCGCGCTGGGCATGGTTTCCGCCTTTGCCCAGGGCAACGTGAATGTGCAGGCCTTGCAGACCTCGGCCAGCCTGGAGAACCTGGCCGTGTTCAGCTACGGCAAGGCGCTCGGGCTGCCCTACATCGCCAACGGCAACGCGGTGGTCAAGGCCTTCGCCCAGAAGACCATGCAGCAGCATACCGCCCACGCCCAGGCCTTCAACGCGGCCGCTACCAAGCTCGGTGGCAAGGCCCAGATGAATCCCAACCCAGTCATCGCTCCCAAGGTCATGGCCATGCTGCCCGCGCTGGTGGCGGCCACCACGACCACCGGTCCGCCCATGGTTATCGCCCTGGCTACCACGCTGGAGCGCACCGCTTCCGAAACCTACAGCAAGAACTGCCAGCTCATGAGCGATGCTCCGTCCCGCTCAGTAATGTCCAGCATCTTGGGAATCGATGTGCAGCACCTGGCCGTCCTGCTTGCTGTAAGTGCCCTGCTCAAGGGTGGCGCTCCTCAGCTGGTCGCCATTCCCACCAATGATGCGGCTCTGCCCGCGGCCGCCGGAAGTGTCGGTTTCCCCGATACCTTCCTTCCCAATGACCCCACATATGCCAGGCCACCCGAGGAAGGTGCAATCGCATGAGGACCAATCACTCAGACCCGATGCAGATCAGCGAGGGCGAGCTTCAGCGGGCCACCGCCGATCTGGACGACTTTCACAACGAGACCTTTCCCTCGTTCCAGCAGAGCCTCACCACCTGGGCCGACGAGGCCCGGGCCCATACCCAGCGGATCAGCTCCAAGGTGGCCAGTCGACGCACCTTCTTGATGGGTAGCGGTGTAGTGGTGGGCGGCGTGGCTCTGGCTGCCTGTGGCAGCAGCAAGAAGAGCAGCAGCACGACCACCACCAGCGGTGGCAGCAGCACCACTGGTGCCGCTGGCGGTGCCTACAGCGGTGACGCCGAGGTGGCCGCTACCGCGGCCAGCCTGGAGAACCTGGCGGTGGCGGCCTACACCATGGGTCTTGCGGCCGCTACGGCCGGCAAGCTGGGCGCGGTTCCACCCGCAGTGGCCACCTTCGCCATGACGGCCAAGGCCCAGCACACGGCTCACGCCGGGGCTTTCAACGCAGTGGTGACCGCGGCCGGCAAGCCCATGGTGACCAAGCCCGACCCGGCGGTGCTGCCCGCCGTCCAAACCGCTTTCGGGAAGGTCACCAACGTCACCGGCCTGGCCATGCTGGCCTTGGAACTGGAGAACGAGGCGGCCAACACCTACCTCAACGATCTGGGAATGGATCTCAAGTCCAGCCAGCTCATCGGGGCGCTGGCCACCATTCAGCCGGTGGAGCGCATGCACGTCTCGATCCTCTACTTCGTGCTGGGCCAGCAACCGGTGCCGGAGACCTTCCAGATGGCCAATATCCCCTCAGGGGACGCGGCCCGGCCGCCAACCGATATCAACATGTGATCAAAGCTCCAATGAGCTTGGAAGAAGGGCGGCCCACCAGGGCCGCCCTTCTTCGCGTACCACCTCGGGACAGCCACCGGCCCGGTCGGCAGTAACATGGCTGGCATCGCTCTGCTGGATGATGACACCATCGCTACCGCCCTGTCCCACCTGGACTGGCAGCGCCAGGATGACCAACTGGTGAAGGTGCACAGGACACCTGACTTCGCCGGGGCGCTGGCCTTGGTGAATCGGGTGGCGGAGCGGGCGGAGGCAGCCAACCACCACCCGGACATCGACATCCGTTGGAACGCCGTGACCCTGCGGCTGTCCACCCACTCCGCCGGCGGTATCACCCACGCCGACCTCGACCTGGCCGCCCAGATCGACGCGCTGGTGCGCCAGTAGGGCCCGACCACGCATTACGTCCCGTACCACCAGCTCGAGGGCCGGCCTCACGTGGTGGTGGATGGGGCGCCCGGGCGGGGTACCGTCCTCACCCTCTCGCACTGGCCGGCCAGCCCCACGCCGGCGCCCCTGGCCGCCGACCTGTCCGCCCAGATCGCCATGAACTGGCTGGCCAGCAGGCGCCGACGGAGGTGGCGGGGGGTCGAGGCAGTGACCATCGACCATCTTGACCAGGACGGTCTGGTGTCGCTTTATGCCCTGATCAGTCCGCAAGCCGCCCTGGTCAGGCGAGAGATCCTAGAAGAGGTGGCCAGAGTAGGCGACTTCGCCACCGGCTGGAGCCGCCACGCCGCCCGGGTGAGCTTCGCTCTGGCCACCCTGGCTGACCCGGAGCGATCGCCCCTCGACGCGGCTCGAGCTGATCAGTCCTACCCGCAGCGCTGTGCCGCCCTGACCGAGGAGCTCGTGGACCGCCTGCCGGGGCTGGTGGACGACCCCGGGTCCCACCGGCATCTGTGGGCCGAGGAAGACGCCGCTGTGACCACCACCCAGACGGCACTGTCCTCCGGTGACGTGTGGATCGAGGAGGTGAGGGATCTCGATCTGGCGGTGGTCCACGTAGCCAGCGGCTGCCCAGTACTGTTGGCCACCCAGTTCATGAAGAGGCGAGATGCGTCCTGGCATCCGGTCGCCATCCACAATGCCATTCGTGCCATGCGGGTGATGGTCGTGCAGGGAGCTCGGATCGAGCTGCGCTACCGGTATGAGTCATGGGTGCGGATGGTCTCGCAGCGCCCCGCCCCCCGCGTCGATCTGGGCCCCCTGGCCGATCAGCTGACGGCCGAGGAGGCACCGGGGGGCCCTCGGTGGCTCTTCGACGGCGTAGAGGCCATCGTCCCCTCGCTGCGCCCGGCCGGCGACGGGTTCACGACAATCGAGCCGGACAGAGTCCGCGCCATGGTCGAGACCCACCTGCGCTCGAGCCCTCCGTCGTGGGATCCCTGGGGGACCGTCCAGGAGGTGAGCCGGAGACAGAGGCCCCGGCAGTAGCGTGTCGGGGATGGACGAGCGCCTGTGTCTTCTCACCGTGCACGCCCACCCCGACGACGAGTCGTCCAAGGGTGCCGGGACCGTAGCCCGGTACCACCAAGAGGGGATCCATACGGTCCTGGTATGTGCCACCGGTGGCGAGGAGGGAGAGATACTCAACCCGGCCATGGACCGGCCCGAGGTACGCGCCCGTATCCACGAGGTCCGCCAGGAGGAGCTGGCCCGGGCAGCCAAGGTCATCGGCTACGACGAAGTGGTCATGCTGGGCTACCGGGACTCGGGAATGGCCGGCACCCCGGCCAACGAGGATCCCCGGTGCTTTGCCAGGGCGCCGCTCGAAGAAGCCGTGGGGCGGCTGGTGGCCGAGATCCGTCGCACCCGGCCACAGGTGGTGGTGACCTACAGCGACGACCAGAGCGGCTATCCCCACCCTGACCATCTGAGGGTCCATGACATCAGTGTGGTGGCCTTCGAGGCGGCCAGCGACCGGGCCGCCTATCCCGCTGCCGGGCCTCCCTGGCAGCCGCTCAAGCTGTACTACACGGTGTGGTCACGGACGCGGATCGTCCAGCTGCACGAGACGTTCCTGGAGCTGGGCTTGGAGTCGCCCTTTGACAACAGCTGGTTCGAAGACCGGCCCTCTCAGGAGGAGCGCATCACCACCATCATCGACGTGGCCGAGTGGGCCGACGTCCGCCCCAACGCCCTGCTGGCCCATGCCACCCAGGTCGACCCAACCTCGAAGTTCTGGTTTGGCCTGCCACCCGAGGTGGCCCGGTCCATCCATCCCTACGACGACTACTGCCTGGCCCGCAGTCTGGTCGGGACCTTCGATGGCGAAGACGACCTGTTTACCGGGGTCCGGGATACCGTGATTCGCCACTAGCCTGGTATTCGATTCTTCCGATGTCGCGCGAATGCGACCGGCCGACCAAATCGATCACGACCAAAGGGAGACACCCCATATGGCCAAGTGGCTGACCCAGGAGTGGCTGGACGAGTTCAAGCGACTGGCTCAGAATCAACCCGAGCGCCCAGGAGCCTCGGCCCGTATGCAGTATGTGGTGACGGGTGGGCCGGACGGAGAGGTCCGCTACTACTGGGACCTGGAGAACGGCAAGCTGTTGGACACCAGACTGGGGGACCTACCCGACTCCGAGGTGGTTCTCACCCAATCCTACGAGGATGCCCTCAAGATCCAAAAGGGTGACCTGGATCCCAATGCCGCCTTCATGCAGGGCCGAGTGAAGGTAACGGGCAACATGGCCAAGCTCATGTCACTACTGCCCATCACCAACTCCCCCGAGTACAAGCAGCTCCAGACCGAGATCCTGGCGATCACTGAATTCTGACACACGGGGGGCTTCGCCCCCCGTGGACCCCCCAAAGTCAAGGGCAATGTCCCGCCTTCGGCACGCTGTCTGATGTTCCGACCAGCCGAGGCCCTTCGGGCCGGCTGGTCGGCGGGGGCTGCGCCCCCGCCGGTGCTGACCAGTTAGGGCAGCGGAGGGAGGTCGGTTTCCCGGGCCTTGGGCGGGGGCGATGCCTGGGCTGGCTGAACCTCGGGTTGAGCCGGCGGCAGGGTCTGAGCCACTGGCTGAGCCTGAGCTGGCTGCCCGGCCTGAGCCGGCTGTCCGGTCTGCTGGCCCCCCTCGTCAATGCCGCGCTGAAACTCGTTCTTGGCCGAGCCCAGCGACCGGGCCAGCTTGGGTATCTGCGATCCGCCAAAGACCAGGGCAATCACCGCGATGATGATCAGGATGTCGGGACCGACGACGTTGGCAAGAATCATGTAGCACATTCTAGCCCGACCTGTCTCGGGTCTCAGCGCACTCGGAACGAGGACTCGCCAATCGTATCCTCCTCCACCACCTCGACATCGTCCACCTGGGCCATCGGCGGCCCCTCCCGGCACCAGGCCACCAGGGCGTGGACGTCTGAGGGCGCCCCCTCGAACGCTGCCTCCACCCGTCCATCTCGACAGTTGCGGACCCAGCCCGCCAGGCCGGCGGCCCGGGCCTGTCGCCGGCAGGTGTCCCGGAAGAACACGCCCTGGACGGCTCCGCTCACCACCACCCGACGCCGTATCGTCTCTGCATGCGAGCCGGGGGAGATGGCCAGATGGTATCCGAGGCCACCCTGGCGGTGGTCGGGGTCACGGCGCGCTTCGGCGGCGTATGCGCCCTGGAAGAGGTGTCTCTGGGGGTCGGCCCCCGCGAGGTGGTGGGCATCGTGGGGCCCAACGGAGCCGGCAAGACCACCCTGTTCAACGTGATCTGCGGGTTCGTGCGGCCCGCCGCCGGCCACATCGAGCACGCCGGCAGGCGCATCCGACCAGTTCCCCACCGCCTGGCCAGTCTGGGCATCGCCCGCACGATTCAGGCGGTCGGGTTGTGGAAGGGTCTCACGGTGGTCGAGAACGTCATGACGGGGGCTCGCCACGGGGGCCCATGGGCCACCGGCAGGAAAGGCTGGCACACCGAGCGGGACTTGACCAACAAGGCTCTCGAGCTCTTGAGCCAGCTCGATTTGTCTGCCCACGCCAACCATCTCCCCGCCACCCTGCCCTACGGGGTGCAAAAACGAGTGGCCCTGGCCCGGGCGCTGGCATCGGAGCCCTCCCTCCTGCTGTTGGACGAGCCAGCCAGCGGTCTGTCGCAGGCCGAGGTGGACGATCTGGCCCAACGGCTGGGAACCCTGGGTAAGCAAATGGCCGTCCTGATGGTCGAACATCGCGTGGACCTGGTCATGTCGCTGAGCGACCGGGTGGTCGTGCTGGACTTCGGCCAGGTGATCGCCAGCGGCTCGCCCGAGCAGGTTCGCTCTGATCCAAAGGTGATCGCGGCCTACCTGGGGACTGGCTCCGCCGGGCAGTGACGCTCGGCTGGCCCCTCGGGGCACCCGGGGCCAGGGACGGGTCGGCGCTCCAGGTCCGGGGCCTCAGTACCTCCTATGGGCCGGTCCAGGCCCTGCGGGACGTCTCCCTCGACATCTCCGCCGGCTCCGTCACCGCCGTGCTGGGCGCCAACGGCGCGGGCAAGACCACCCTGCTGCGAACCATGACCGGTCTGGCCAGAGCCAGTACCGGGCGGGTGGACTACGCCGGCCACGACCTCGTCGCCCTGGCCCCCGAGGAGGTGGTGCGCCTGGGCGTGACCCACGTACCCGAGGGAGGCGGGGTGATCCCCGAGCTCACGGTGGAGGAGAACCTACGCCTCGGAGCCCTCTGGCGGGATGACCGACTCGATCGCAAGCGGGCCCTGGCCGAGGTCTACCAGCTCTTTGGCCCCCTCGAGCGCCGCCGCCGGCTGATCGCAATGGCCCTGTCCGGCGGCGAGCGCCAGATGCTGGCCCTGGGCCGGGCACTCATGGGCCGCCCCCGGGTACTGCTCCTCGACGAGCCCTCGCTGGGTCTGGCCCCCATGGTGGTGTCCCAGATCATGGCCCTGCTTCGCCAGCTGTGCGACCAGGACGGCCTCGCGGTACTGCTGGTGGAGCAGAACGCCCGCAGCGCCCTGTCAATCGCCGACCGGGCGGTGGTGCTGTCACTTGGCCAGGTGACGCTGTCTGGTCCCGCCGCCGCGATCGGAGCCGACCCCGATCTACACCGCCATTACCTCGGGGCGTGAGGGGTGCAAGACTTCGTCTCCTACACCCTGGCTGGCATCACCACCGGGATGGTCTACTCGGCGGTGGCCATGGCCCTGGTCCTCATCTGGCGGGCCACTCGGGTGGTCAATTTTGCGCAGGGCGGACTGGCCATGCTGACCACCTATCTGGCCGTCAGCCTGGTCGATCGCCACGTCCCCTACTGGTTGGCCTTCGCCGCCGCCCTGGCTGGTGGACTGGTCCTCGGGGCCGCCGTCGAGCTGGCACTGATGCGACCCCTGGCCTCCCGGCCTCCTCTCAATGCCGTCATCGTGACCCTGGGACTGCTGATCGCGGTGGAGGCCGCGGCTGGACTGATCTGGGGCGGAGGACTTCGGCAGTTCCCAGCCCATTTTCCGGTGATTGGCTTCACGACCGGGCGGACCACCGTGAACTTCTCGCCGTTCGACGGCTTCACCCTGGCGGCCGTGATGGCGATGATGGTTGCCCTGTTGGTGCTGTTCCGGGCGAGCAACCTGGGCCTGCGAATGCGAGCTGCCGCCTTTGGGCCGGAGGTGGCTCGACTGCTGGGGGTCAGGGTGGGGCGCATCCTGACCCTGGGTTGGGCGCTGGCCGCCCTGGCCGGGTCGCTGGCCGGCCTGCTGGTGGCGCCGGACACCTTCCTCACCCCCCACTACATGGACGCCGTGCTCGTCTACGGTTTCACCGCCGCGGTCGTGGGTGGCCTGGACAGCCCGGTGGGCGCCCTGGTCGGGGGACTGGTCACCGGTCTGGCCCTCAGCTACCTCGGCGGCTACGTGTCGGGCCGGCTGGAGTCCCTGGGCGCCCTGGCCATCCTGGTGGGGATGCTGGTGGCCCGGCCATCGGGCCTGCTCGGTCACTCCAGCCCCCGGAGGGTATGAGGTGTGAGACATCCTCGCCATCACCTGGTCTCAGCCGTAGGTGCTGTGGTTGCTGGGGTTGCCCTGTTCCTCTTGAGCGACAACGTCAACGCCTTCACCGACCAGCAGCTGGCCAACATCGGCCTCTTCACCATCGCCCTGGCCGGGCTCACCGTGCTCACTGGGCTCAACGGCCAGCTCTCCCTCGGCCATGGCGCCCTGATGGCCATCGGCGCCTACACCACCGCTCTGCTCCTGGCCCACAGCCGACTGCCGATGACGGTGGTCGTCCTGGCCGCCGGGGGCGTGACGGCTGGCGCCGGGGTCGTCGTCGGGCTGGCGGCGGCCCGATTACGAGGGCCGTACCTGGCCGGCGCCACCCTGGCTCTGGCCGTGGCCCTGCCTGATGTAGCCAACCAGTACCCGCGCATTCTGGGGGCTGACCAGGGGATCGCCGTCCCCTCACTCACTCCCCCAGCCTGGTTGGGCCCCCACTTCACTCCGCAGCGTTGGCTGGCCTGGATCAGCCTGGCCACCGCCCTGTTTGTGTTGGTCGTGCTGGCCAACCTGTCCAGCGGGCGCCTGGGCCGCTCCTTCAGGGCCGTGCGCGACGATGAGGTCTCCGCCGCCCTGGCCGGGGTGGCCGTGGCCCGCACCCAGGTGACGGCCTTCGTGGTCAGCGCGGCCTGCGCGGGCGTGGCCGGCGCACTACTGGCCCTGGCGGTGGGCCAGGTGGGCTCAGGTGACTTTCCGCTGTCGCTGTCGCTGTCGCTCGTGGTCGGAACGGTCCTGGGTGGACTCGGGAGCCTGGTGGGAGCGGTTTGGGGCGCCATAGTGCTCGTCTACCTGAACGAGGTGGCAACCAGCGCCTCCGCCCACCTGGGACTGTCCGCCAACTCTGCTCCCAACCTGGCCCTGGTGGTCTATGGAGTGGTCCTGATAGTGGTCATGATGGCCTTCCCGGCGGGTATTCAAGGGGGCGTTCGCCGCCTCTCCCGAGCATCCGGGCGGCTGGTCCGCCGCAACGCCCTCGTCCGATTGCCTGGCCAACCTCATGGCTCGACCCGGTAGAGGATTCCCCGGGCGGTGGTTGCAGTTCGACGGACCTCGGGCTACTGGCCCAACGCGCCGACGGGCGGCGCTGATCCGGTCCTGTAGTCGCCCATGCACCCATGCTGGCAATGTCGCTTGTTGGCGGAACAGGACGAACCGACGCCTCGGTAACCGCAACCTCAGCTGCGGGGTCTGATGAGCCACGGCTGGGGCGTCCGCCGGGAGAACAGCCACGAGGGAGCGACCGAGATGCGCCACCAACCAAGGCACTGGCTTGCAGTTGCGTCCGCCATCACCACGCTCGGGCTGGTGCTGGCCGCCTGCGGGGGCAGCGCGAGATCGGATACTGCGGGGGGGCCAGCCGCCACGCCGGGGATCACCGCCACCAGCATCACCATCGGCACCCACCAGCCCCTCACTGGTGTCGCCTCTCCCGGCTACGACGAGATAGCCCCCGCCTCCAATGCGGTGTTCGCCGACGTCAATGCTCACGGCGGGATCCACGGTCGCAAGATCCGGTACCTGATCGAAGACGACGCCTACAATCCGGCCCAGACCAAGGCAGTGGTGGACAAGCTGGTCCTGCAGGACCACGTCTTTGCCATCTTCAACGGCTTGGGCACCCCCACCCACGTTGCGGTGGTGCCATTTCTCAACGCCAACAAGGTCCCTGACCTGTTCGTCTCGTCGGGCTGCGATTGCTGGAACGATCCGTCCAAGTATCCCTACACCTCGGGTTACTCGACCGACTACACCGTGGAGGGCAAGGTGGAGGGCAAATACGTGGCCGACCACTACAAGGGGCAAGGGGTCGGCTACCTGGCCCAAAGCGACGAGTTCGGCCAGGACGGGATCATGGGCCTGGACCAGAGCATTCCCCAATCGACGGTCGTCTCCCGCCAGACCTACGACGTCACCGACCCCACCGCCAATGTCGGGCCCCAGATGCAGGCCCTGCAGTCGGCGGGCGCCCAGGTGGTGGTCCTCTACGCCATACCCGCCTTCGTCGCCCATGCCCTCCAGGCAGCGGCCAAGGTCAATTACCACCCGCACTTTGTGGTGTCGAGCGTAGGGGCCAGCAATCCGGAGAATCTTTCCCATCTGCTTGGCGATCCTTCCCTGCTTGACGGGCTGGCGACCGACTACTACCTGCCGTCGGTCTCCGACACGGCCGACCCCTGGATCAAGCTCTTCAGACGAATACATGACCGCTACCTGACCAGCGTGCCCTTCGACGCCAACGTGGAGTACGGGATGGCGGTGGGCTACACCTTCGTGCGCCTCATGGAGCAGGCCGGCCAGAACCCGACCAGGGACAGCGTCATGAAGGCGCTCCAAATGGCCGACCTGGCCGGCCCGGGACTGTCACCGTTGGGGTACTCCTCCACCTCCAACCAGGGCTACACGGGAGTCCAGATGGGGACCATCCACGGTGGCAAGCTGGCGCTGTCGGGCCCGGTATTCACTTCGACCGACAACGGGCCGGTGAAGGCTTCCAAGCCCGTCATGGTGGCGCCTCCCAAGAACCTGTAGCTGGGCGGATTCGCTGTCCACCAGGGTCTGTGATGCAATTTGTGCTGTTATTGACACAAAATGCATCACAGACTGAGCGGCGCCGGTCCGGACGGGATTGCTATCTTCCCGGCGCCCCCGCCGGCGGGGTGGTGGTGGTGGTGGTGCTGCTAACGGGCGGCACGGTAGTGGAAGACAGTACCGTCGTGGCGGTATCAGGCGCCCCGGTGGTGGGCGTGGCCCCAGGCGCGGTGGTGCCAGTAGCGCCCGGCGCATTAGTGGTGGTGGATCCGCCAGTGGTGGGCGGCCCTGGACGGGTTGAGGTGGAAGTGGACGTGGTGGTTGGGCGGCGCTTCGGCTGGGTGGAGGTCGTGGTCGATCGCTCGGGCACTCTGGCGGCCGGCGACAGGGCCGGCTGATTGGTGATCGGAAATGCCGGGGGCGCGTCGGGCTGGGCGTAGGACCACAGCACGAACATCCCGGCGAATACCACCGCCAGGACCACCGTCGAGCGGCGAACCTGCAGCAACCGACTTAGTCGTGTCGTCAGCCAGGTCCGCACGGACTAAGCCGGCTCATCGGCGCCGGCCAGCACCGACCGGGGCGGCTCGATCCCTGCCCTCTGGAAGGCCAGGGCGATCCGCCGGCGCAGCTCCCGCCCGACCTCCCACTGCTTGGCCGGCAGCGTCCGGGCGGTCAGGCGCAGCTGGTAGTAGCCCACGTCGATGGACTCGACCCCGAGCACAGTCGGCTCCTCCAGCAACAGGTCCTTCCACTCGTCGTCGGAGGTGAGCTCGTCTGCCGCGCTGCGCAGCAGCTCGGTCGCCTGGTCCAGGTCGTAGTCGGCCGGCAACGGGATGTCGATGACCACCCGGGACCAGTCACTCGACAGGTTGGTGGCCTGGACGATCTGGCCGTTGGGGATGATCACCAGCTCCCCGTTCACCGTGCGCAGCTTGGTGGTGCGCAGGGTCAGCTCCTCCACTGTGCCGCTGGTCCCGGGAGTCTGGCCGGGCACGCTGAGCCGGACGACGTCGCCGAAGCCGTACTGGCGCTCGGCGAACAAGAAGAAGCCGGCCAACAGGTCCTGGACCACCCGCTGGGCCCCGAAGCCCAGGGCCACACCAGCCACTGTGGCCGGGGCCACCAGGGTGGTCAGGGGAACACCGAACCTGGTCAGTACCAACAGCGCCGCCACGAAGAAGACCAGGCCGTTCACTGCCCACTCCACCGCCTGGACCAGGGCCCGGGCGTGCTTGGAGTGCTCGCTCGGGACCAGCCCTCCTGAGACCTGGGTCCGGACCTGGTGCTCGAGGTAGCGGGCGGCCTGCACCGAGCACCAGCTGACGAAGCGGGTGAGCAGGACGGCCCCGAGGGCGAGCAGGACGATGACCAGGCCGTTGGTCCTGGCCCACAGGCCCAGGTGGCTGTTCTTGAACAGAGCGCCGATCAGCATGTGTGGCCAAGCTATCGCCCCCCAGCCAGTCCCCTCGGCAGCGATCCGAGTGGCGTAGACCAGGCCTCAGCGAAAATCCCGGGACGACGGCGTCGGCCCGGCCGCCAGGGACAAGGCGTCGAGGCGCTCGGCCACCAGGTTGACCACCCCGTCAGCCTTCTCCAGGCGCCCCCGCACCACCAGGGCCAAGGCGGTGCGGGCCACTGACCGGTAGCGGGCCCACACGCCTGCGGAGCAGATGACGTTGACCAAGCCGGTCTCGTCCTCCAGATTGACGAAGATGGTCCCCCTGGCGGTGGATGGGCGCTGGCGGTGGGTGACCAATCCGGCCACCACCACCCTGGCCCCGTCGTACCCATCGGCCAGGGCAGCGGCGCTCAGCGCACCCATGGCGTCGAGGGTCGCTCGGGCGAAGTGCACCGGGTGGACGCCGGTCGACACCCCGGTGGCCCACAGGTCAGCGGCCGTCTCCTCCAGGGTGGTCATCCGGGGCAGGGGCGGGGCGGTGGCCCCCGTTACCACTCCAGGCAGGGTGCCGGGGCGGCCATTCTCCGCCACCGCCCCGGCCGCCCACAGCGCATCCCTCCGGGAGCTCCCGTGGGGTAGGCCGTCCAGGGCGCCGGCGGTGGCCAGGGCCTCCAGCTGGGCCCGGGACAGGGCGCCCCGACGGACCAGGTCCTCCATTGAGTCGTAGGGTTGCCCGCCAGCGATGCGCTCGGCCACCTCAGGCCCAATGGTGCGCACCGACTCCAGCCCCAGCCGGACCGCCGGAGTGGGAGGCAGGGTCTGGCGGGAGGAGGGTATTTCGACAGGCTCCAAGGTCGCCTTGGCCCCACTGGCGTTGACCTCGGGGCGGCGCACCACCACGCCGTGGCGGCGGGCGTCGGCCACCAGGGTCTGGGGCGACCAGAACCCCATGGGCTGGGCGTTGAGCAGGGCCGCGCACCACGCCGCCGGGTGGTGGAGCTTGAGCCAGGCGCTGGAGTAGACCAGGTAGGCGAACGACACCGAATGGCTCTCCGGGAATCCGAAGTTGGCAAAAGCAGCCAACTTGGCATAGATGGCATCGGCCACCTCACCGGTGATCCCGCGCTCTGCCATCCCGGAATAGAGCCTGGTACGAAGGCCAGCCATTCGCTCACTGGAGCGTTTCGAGCCCATGGCCTGGCGGAGCTGGTCGGCCTCGGCCCCGCTGAAGCCGGCCACGTCGATGGCCATCTGCATGAGCTGCTCCTGGAACAGCGGGACTCCGAGGGTCTTCTCCAGGCAGGAACGGAGCAGCGGGTGCAGGTAGGTGATCGGCTCCCGGCCGGCCCGTCGGCGCAGGTAGGGGTGGACCGAGTTGCCCTGGATGGGGCCGGGCCGGATGAGGGCCACCTCCACCACCAGATCGTAAAAACAACGAGGCGCCAGCCGGGGCAGGGTGGCCATCTGGGCCCGGCTCTCCACCTGGAACACCCCCACCGAGTCGGCCCGGCACAACATGTCGTAGACCTCGTCCTCCTGGGGCAGACGGGCCAGGTCGACCACGCTCTGGTCCCAGCCGGCGACCAGGTCGATGGCCCCATGGATGGCCGAGAGCATCCCCAGCCCCAGCAGGTCGAACTTGACCAGGCCCACCGCCGCACAGTCGTCCTTGTCCCACTGCAAGACGCTGCGGCCGGGCATGCGGGCCCACTCCACCGGGCAGACCTCCACCACCGGGCGGTCGCAGATGACCATGCCCCCCGAGTGGATGCCCAGGTGGCGGGGGAAGCCCTCCACCTGGCGGGCCAGGGCCAGGACAGCGGCGGGGATGTCGCCGGGCGGGCCGGCTCCGGAGATGGCTGGGGGCTCGCCTGCGGCGGCTGCGGCGGGCTCGGCTGCAGCGGGCAGGGGGGCCCACTGGTCGATCTGCTTGGACCAGGCGTCGAGCTGGCCCGGTCCGTGGCCGAGCGCCCGGCCCATGTCCCGCACCGCCGAGCGGGGGCGATAGGTGATGACGTTGGCCACCTGGGCGGCGTGGTGGCGGCCGTAGCGGCCGTAGACGTACTGGATCACCTCCTCCCGCCGGTCCGCCTCGATGTCGACGTCTATGTCGGGCGGACCGTCCCGCTCGGGCGACAAGAAGCGCTCGAACAACAACCCGAGGGCCACCGCGTCGACGCATGTGATCCCGATGGCGTAGCAGACGGCCGAGTTGGCGGCCGAGCCCCGGCCCTGGCAGAGGATGCCCTGACGCCGGCAGAACTCGACGATGTCCCACACCACCAGGAAGTAACCGGCGAAGTCCAGGGACCCGATGACCTCCAGCTCGTGGTCCAACTGGGCCCAGGCGCCGGGCACCCGCTCGGCGCCTCGGGTGCCGTACCGGTCGGTGGCCCCCTCGGCCGTGAGCTGGCGCAAGAAGTCCATCTCGGTCTGGCCGGGCGGTACAGGGAAGTCGGGCAGGCGGGGGGCCACCAGGGCCAGGTCGAAGGCGCAGGCCCGACCCAGATCGGCCGACCGCTCGACGATGCCCGGGTAACGGACCAGGCGCCGGGCCTGCTCGACTCCCGAGCGCAGGTGAGCCCCGACCCCCCCCGGCAACCAGCCATCCAGCTGGTCGAGGGACGTCCTGGCCCGTACCGCAGCCAGAGCAGTGGCCAGACGACGCCGGCCAGGGGTGGCGTAGTGGACGTTGTTGGTGGCCACCAGGTCGACGTGGTGGGAGACGGCCAGGGCACAGAGAGCGTCATTGCGAGCCGAGTCCAGGGGGTCCCCATGGTCCCAGCACTCCACGGCCAGGTTGGCGCGGCCAAATGCGTCGACCAGATGGTCCAGGGCGCGACCGGCGGCGGCCGGACCGGCAGAGAGGAGGGCGGCGGGAACGGTCCCTTTGCGGCATCCGGTGAGGACCAGCCAGTGGTCGCCACCCGGCCCCCCAGCCGCCTCGGACAGGCTGGCCAGGTCGAAGATGGGCCGGCCCTTCTTCCCTCCGGCCAGATGGGCCAGGGCCAGGGCCCGGGAAAGGCGGGCATAGCCCACCGGGTCCCGGGCCAGGATCACCAGGTGGTGGCCGGGGGGATCAGGGGTACCGGTCCGGGCCGACCGGACCGGAGCCGGAGCCGGAGCCGAAGCCAGGGCCGGGGCCGGGGCCGGGGCCGGGGCCGAGCTGAGGCTGACCTCGGCCCGAAGACGGTGGGCAGACCGAGGTCGGCGGCGGCCCGGGCAAAGCGGACCACCCCATAGAGACCGTCGTGGTCAGTGAGGGCCAGGGCGTCGAGGCCCAATCGGACTGCCTCGGTGACCAGCTCCTCGGGATGGGAGGCCCCGTCGAGGAAGCTGAAGTTGGAGTGGCAGTGCAGCTCGGCATACGGGACCCTGTTGTCCACACCGCCAATGTTCACACCGCCAATGTCCACACCGCCAATGTCCACACCCTCAATGTAGCGAACGTGTGTTCGGCATGGCATCGGGCGTTGCCTGTGCCAAGCTAAAGGTCGTGGGAACCCTGCTGGCGCTGTTTGGACGCTCCTATTCCCCCCATTACTTCGCGCCCCGGCCCCGTTACTACGGCCCCCGCGGTTACTACGGCGGCGGGGGTTTCGGCCACGGGATCGGCCGCTCCGTTCTCCACGGTGCGGCCTGGTACGCCGGGTGGCACCTGGCCGCTCTCATCGGGATCCCCCTGCTGATCCTCCTACTGGTCGGTTTCTTCCTGGTGAGCCGCATGCGCTCCCGGTCCAATTCCCCCCCTTCCCCCTGGGGACGCCGCGGCTGGTAGTACTGCTGGGGCCGTCTACCGGGCGGTGGAGGCCCGCACGTGCACTGCGGAGCCCCTCGACCGGGAACTTGACACCAAGGTTGGGACGGATGATACTCCGTGTGCGCAAAGCCTAGGTTCTAGGTGCGGTTGGCGTTTGAGCCCATGAAAGGGGCCGATTGTGGAGAAACAGAGTCGTAGAGACTTTCTCCGGTACACGTCTTTGGGAGTGGGTGCGGTTGGCGTCGTGGCAGTTTCCCCCGCCCTGTTGACCGGCGCTGGCGTGTTGGGTGCGGCGCCGAACCGTGCCGATGGGATCCAGCCGGTGGCTGACGCAGCCCCTGCGGACCCTGGTGCTCCGGTGGTGGCCTACGTCCACGACTTGAGCAAAGGCGAGATCCATGTCATGGTCGGCACCCGACAAGTCATACATCACGACAAGACCCTTGCCGCACACCTCGCCCGGGTGGCCCAGACGGCGGAGTGACGCTGGCCCGCTTTGCGGAACGTTTTTTTTAGGCAATTTACGTCTACTCGTCGTCTCCAAGCGAAAGTTGGTTCATGTCCTCCCATCGTGAAGCGCCGGCTATTTCGAAGGATCCGGTCGCCGACAATACAGACGTCTACGCCTATGTGAGCCCCGACCGGCCTGACACGGTAACGCTCATCGCCAACTTCGTCCCGCTGGAGGCACCGCCTGGGGGTCCCAACTTCTTCGTTTTTGGCGATGACGTCCTCTACGAGATCCATATCTCTAACAAGCGGACGGGTCAAGCGGACATTTCCTATCAATTCAAGTTCACCACCAACGTCCAAGACGAGAACACTTTCTTATATAACACCGGTCCGATCAGCTCGTTGACCGACCCTCATTATAATCGTCGGCAGTCGTATTCGGTGAGCAAAGTGACGGACAGTGGGGCGCCCCAAACCCTGGCCAGCAATCTTCCGGTCCCGCCGTGCAACATCGGACCTCATTCCACCCCTAACTATGTGGCGCTGGCCGATGCTGCAATCACGAAGCTCCCGAGCGGGGAGACCGTCTTTGCCGGTCAGCGCGCCGAGGGGTTCTTCCTCGACGTCGGTGCCGTCTTCGATCTGCTCGACCTGCGACCGTTCCAGAACCTGCACACCGGCCCCTTGGCCATGGCGGCGGGCATCGACACGCTGCAGGGGCTCAACGTCAACACCATCGCCATCCAGGTCCCCAAGACCATGCTGACCGCGGATGGTTCCAACCCGACGGACCCGGCCTCGGCCAAATCGGTAATCGGGGTGTACGCGTCGGCCAGCCGCCAGAAGTCCCGAATTTATAACAGCACCGGTGGGACCACGAACTCGGGGCCGTACGTCCAGATATCGCGGCTGGGTAACCCACTGGTCAACGAGGTCCTCATTCCCATCGGCAAGAAGGACTTCTTCAACTCGCAGTCGCCCAGCGCTGACAGCCAGTTTGCGGCCATGGTCGAGATGCCGGAAGTAGCCAAGCTGCTTCCCGTCCTTTATCCCGGGGTCTTTCCACACCTGGCCACTTTGGGCGCGCCACGCAAGGACCTGGTTGCGATCCTGCTCACTGGTTTGCCGCCGGGAGTTGTACCCGGCTTCCAGAACAACACTGGAACGACCATGGCGGACATGCTGCACCTGAACATGGCGATACCGCCCACCGTCAACCCCAACGCTGGAGGGTTGCTCGCTGGAGATCCTGCCGGGTTCCCGAACGGCCGTCGTCCGGTCGACGATGTGGTGACGATCGAGCTACGCGCCATCGCCGGACTCACCTACCCGCTGATCGACAAGAGCTACACCCCGGATGCGGCGGTACCCAAGATCACCGACGGAGCGACGATGACCAACGTCGCGTTCTTGAAGACCTTCCCGTTCTTGGGCACGCCGAATGACGGTTTCGATTCTCTGCCGTCGCCGCCCAACACCGGCACGGGCACTGCATCCGCTTCGGCTCTCAGCGGTGGAGCTGCCACCGGGGCTGGCGGCACCGCCGGCGGCCGGGACACCGATCTCCTGATAGGCGGCGGGGCCACCCTCGCCGCGGCCGCGGTTGCCGCGGCAGCGGGAAGTCACCAGCACACCAAGCGCTCTCGAGACGAGCCCGCCGCGGCCACTCCACCACCGTAAATGAACCTCAGTGGCGTCCGGAGGGGTGACCTCGTCGTCCGACCTGGATCGTGACACCCCCATACGTCTGCATGCTGAGAGATGGTGACATTGCCCAGCCCGTCCAGGCAGCGGGGAACGTGCCCTTAAGCTCTGATGCCACAGTTCGACTTGGACGGACCGCCGCGACCTCACACAGGGCCGTCCAGGGGCCCTTCGACCAGGACGAAGCTTCCCCCCTTCATCCTCCCTTCGCCCCACCGGTCCCGGGATCGCTCCCAGATCAGCTTCCCTACGCAGCACTTGGGGCGCCCCGAGGCCACCGGCCGCATCGCCGCCACAGGATCGCTTCTCGACCGGCTGGAGTTCATGTCCGTACCCGATCCGCCGGAGCTCATGTCCGTTCCCGAACCCGTCGCAGCCGACGGACCTATGCGGTGGTCTCCGTAGTTCTCGCCGTTGTCGGGAGCTCGTTACTTGCAAAGGGCATCGCCGCTCCGCAGCATGCTCCTGCGCCCGTCCACAACTTAGGGATCGTCCCCATAGCCGCCGCAGTCGCCCCTCCATTGACGCTTCCTGCTTCTATGCCGATCTCGGTGACGATCCCGGCCATCGGGGTTACATCGAACCTGCTCTCGCTGAATCGCAATCCTGACGGAACAATCCAGGTGCCCTCCAGCTTCCACGAGGCAGGCTGGTACCAACGAGGTCCCACCCCCGGCCAACTCGGTCCTTCCGTCATCCTCGGCCACGTTGACTCCTACAAAGGCCCTGGAATCTTTTTTCGTCTCGGAAGTCTCGAACCGGGTGACACGGTGAAGGTCGCCCGCCAAGACGGCACCACCGCCACATTCAAGGTAAATGCCGTCAACGAGTACACCAAAGCTCAGTTTCCCAGCCAGACCGTTTATGGAGATATCGGCTACGCCGGGCTACGGCTGATCACCTGCGGCGGGACCTTCGACCGGAGCACTCACAGTTACCTCTCCAATATCGTTGTCTTTGCTTCACTCATCACCCGATAGGTGGAAGATGGTCGTGGAAGAGGCTGTGCGGGAGGAGCCGACGAAGCCACCGAGTCCGTGGTCTTCATGGTCATGTCCGAGAGGTCGTGCAGCGGCTACAGCCGCTCCAGGCGCCAGGCCAGGGAGGGGCCGGGGAGTGCCCTGGAGAGGTGCAGGGGCAGGTCAGCCCGCTGGGTCCCGAGTTGATAGGAGATGTGGCCGACGACGGCTCCGGCCGGCATCCCAGGCTGCAGACGACCGGGCATCACCCTGGCCCGCAGGACCAGGCCCGGCCAGGCCACCAGGCTCGCCATTCCCGCAGCACTGGCCGGGGCGGATTTGCCCCAGGACGCCACTACTTGGGCCTCCGACTGCCCCGGCTCTGGACCGTGAAAATTGGTCAGGCTGGCGCCCGCCGCGTCCAGGACGCGCTGAGATGCGGTGAGGCCGGCATTGATCAGCGAGCCCCCGTGCTGACCCAGCACCACACCCACGATTGTCGCGGGATGACCGCCCACCAGCCGGTTGGCGGCGAAGGCAAAGCAACCACCGGCGGCCGCGGTGGAGCCGGTCTTGATCCCGACGATGCCGTCCTGGCCCACCAGGCGGTTGAAATTGTGGACCGTGCCGGCCACCGGCAGAGTGACCTGGGCCAGGTCCACCGTCTGGGCAAAGACCGGGACGGCCATGGCCGCCTCGGCCACCCGCAACTGGTCGGTGGCGGTGCTCACGGTGGCGGGATCCAAGCCGCTGACATCGGCGTAGTGGGTCTTGGTCAGCCCCATGGAAGCTGCCTTGGCGTTCATCTTGTCGACGAAGGCGGCCTCGCTGCCGGCGTCCCATCGAGCCAGCACCACGGCCAGGTTGTCGGCCGACGGCACCAGGAGGCCCTCGATGGCCTGGCGTTCGCTCAGCGCCTCCCCAGCCGTCACTGCCAGCTCGGAGTCCCCGACGGCGGCACCGCTGCGGTACACAGCCACGTCCGCAGGGGTGATGACCAGAGCCGGTCCCTCGGCACCGCCGGACAGGGGGTGGTCCCCGAGCACGACCAGGGCGGTCATCATCTTGGTCAGGCTGGCGACCGGCACCGGCTGGTCGCCCCCCACCGGGCCGAAGGTTCCCACGCCCGTCACGTCCACCGCCGCTTCTCCCTGAGCTGGCCATGGGAGCATGGGCGGCGCCCCAGGCACCGTGAGACTGGCTGGGACCGTCCTGCGGATCATCGGCGCCGGGGGGGCCCGGTTCAGCTGGACGCCGCAAAAGACGGCCGCCAGCAGCACCACCACCACGGCGCCGGCCAAGCTGCGCCGGGCCAGCAGCCCGGACGACTCCCGCCGGGCCGAGTGCCCGGACGGCCCTCGCCGGGCCAAGTGCCTCGACGGGCCCCCCCGGGCTGCCAGCCGGCGATCCCGCCTGGTCATGGGCAGAGGCGTCGGTGGCGCCAGCGGTCGGCGCCGAACGGTGCGGCTCAGAGCTGGTCCAGCTCCTCGGGGCTCATGAGCACGGCGCGGGACTTGGAGCCCTCCGACGGGCCCACCACCCCCCGGCGCTCGAGCAGGTCCATGAGCCGCCCGGCGCGGGCGAAGCCCACCCGAAGCTTGCGCTGCAGCATCGAGGTCGACCCTAGCTTGGAGCGGACCACCAGTTCCATGGCCTGCTTGATCAGGTCGTCATCGTCACCCTCGTCGAGGCGACTGACATCGCCGCCCCGGTCGTCGCCCTCCACCCCGTCCAGGTAGCGAGGTTCGCTCTGGCGCCGCCAGTGGGCCACCACTGCCCGCACCTCGGCCTCGGCGACCCAGGGTCCCTGGAGCCGGCGAGGGACGTTGGACGACGCTGATACCAGCAGCAGGTCACCCTTGCCCACCAGGCGCTCAGCCCCAGGCTGGTCCAGGATGACCCGACTGTCGGCCAGCGAGGACACCGAGAAGGCCAGCCGAGAGGGGACATTGGCCTTGATGACGCCGGTGATGACGTCGACCGAGGGCCGCTGAGTGGCGATGACCAGATGAATCCCGACCGCCCTGGCCATCTGGGCGATCCGGCAGATCGACTGTTCCACGTCCCGGGCCGCCACCATCATCAGGTCGTTGAGCTCGTCCACCACCACCAGGATGAAGGGCAGCGGTTGGGGCATCTCTTCCTGGTCGGCAGGACTCCGGGACGAGACGGCGGGAGCTCCGCCCGAGGCGAGGAGGTCGCCAGCCGTCAGGGCCTGGTTGTAGCCGGTGATGTCGCGCACCCTGGCCTCGGCCAGCAGGTCGTAGCGCCGTTCCATCTCGTGGACCGCCCAGGACAAGGCGTTGGCCGCCCGCTTGGGGTTGACCACCACCGGGGTGAGCAGGTGGGGCAACCCGTTGTACTGGCCCAGCTCCACCCGCTTGGGGTCCACCAGGATGAGGCGGACCTGCTCGGGGGTGGCCCGGGTGAGGATGGAGGTGACCAGGGAGTTGATGCACGACGACTTGCCCGCCCCCGTCGCCCCGGCGATGAGGATGTGGGGCATCTCGGCCAGGTTGACCAGCACTGCCCGGCCGGCGATGTCCCGCCCGAGGGCCACCTCCAGTGGATGGGTAGCCAGGCGAGCCTCGTCGGAGGTCAGGATGTCGGCCAGGGTGACCAGCTGGCGGTGGCGGTTGGGCACCTCGATGCCGATGGCCGACCGCCCCGGTATGGGGGCCAGGATACGCACATCGGCCGACGCCATGGCGTAGGCGATGTCCTTGGACAGGGTGGTCACCCGGGCCACCTTCACCCCCGGCCCCAGCTCCAGCTCATAGCGGGTGACGGTGGGCCCCACCGTCTGACCCACCAGGCGGGTGACCACACCGTGGGTGCCCAGGGCACTCACCAGGGCCTGACCGGCCAGATCCACCTCACGTCGGTCGACCACCTGGGACCGGCTCTTGGACAACAGGTCCAGGGAGGGCAGCTTCCATGAATCCGGGTTGGCCGAGATGGCGGCTGGCTTACCCAGGTGATCGGATGCTCCCCCGTCCCCGTTGGTACCCGGCTCGTCATCAGAGTCCCCGCCGGGACCCGCGGAAGGGCCCGGGCGAGCGGGCAGGCGGCCACGGGAGGGGGACGGCCCGGCCTGGCGGCCCGGCGCCGCCGGATCAGCCTCAAAGGGCGCCCCGTCGAACAGGACCGAGACCCGCGAGTCACCACTGCACTGCTCGTCGCCCACCTCCGCGGCGACGGCCGGTACCCGTCCCCACCGTCCTGCTCTGATCCCCGCCTTGGTTGCCCGGACAACCGCGGCCCCTCCAATCGTGATTGCTCGGCGCGCCGGTACCCCCGCCAGGGCCAAGAGAGACACCGCCAACACCATCACCACCACGATGCCGGCGCCCCAGGGGCCCAGTGCCGTCTGGAGGAGATGGCCGTCCAGTGTTCCCAGCTCGCCTCCAGCCATCCGCAGCACATGCCGCGGCGCCCCGGCACCTGAAGTACCCCTCACCAGGTCGACCAGACCGGCAATGGCGGCAAGGGTCACTGCCAGGGCCACCACTGAGCGCCCCAGCCGGGCTCTCGAGGCCCCGGGCCCCGGCGTCAGTCCCGAGACGGCCACAGGGGAGCGCCCGGTGGGCGAACCGGTCACAGCTTGCGGTCCGGTAGGCGACCCGGTAGCCGGGCCCTGGCCCCCAGGCAGGCCCGCCGCCAGGGCCCTGACCCCCACCCCCACCAGGCCCACCGGTACCAGGAACCGGGCCAACCCGATGGTCCAAGCCGTACCCGTCTGCAGGGTGTGGCCGGCCGGTCCCAGCAGGTCGGCGTAGATGCCCAGGCCGGCCAGCACGCCGGCCATGACCAGCACCATCCCCCAACGGTCGTCACCCGCCCGGCCCAGGCGGCGGACCACGGCCAACAAGCCACGAGCCAGGACTACCAGACTCCGAACGGCCGCCACCAGGCCACGGCCCGTCGTCCTCGACAAGGAGGCGGTTGCCCCCCGCCCGGGCTGGGTGGGCCGCTTGGTCCGGGGGGCAGACGGTCGCCGGGTGGTCGTCTTGGTCGTCTTGGTCGTCCCAGACGGCCTTCGAGGGCTCTTCTGGCGTCCACCCCCAGCTACCTGCGCCGGTCGACCGCCTCGCCGGGCGCCGCCCGGGCCCCCGCTCCCGCTGGAGCGGGGGGAGGCACGAGTTGGCGAGAGAGCTCCTTTTGGCAAAGCCACAATAGCCACAACGCTAACACCAGCCACAGGATTAGGCGGGCAACAAGGGAGGTAGATTTTTGTGGCCGCACCATGAGCCATAGGCGCGCCAGCCGCCACAAAAATCGTGGTCTGCGTGGGGCACCCCCGCCTCCCCCGCCCTACGCCCGCATGACCAGGGGGCTACGCCTCCATGACCAGGGGGACGATCATGGGGCGGCGGCGAGTGCGCTCGGCCACCAGGGTGCCCATGGCCGAGCGCACCGCCCGGCGCACGGTGTCGTGGTCGGTCGCCCCCCCGGCGGTGGCCTTCTCCACACTGGCCAGCACCGCTGCCCGGGCGTCGCCCAGCAGGGCCTCGGCCTCGGGGGCGTGCACCCAGCCCTTGGTGATGATCTCCGGGCCGGCCAGGACAAACCCGGTGCGAACGTCGACGGTGACCACCACCACGATCACCCCCTCCTCGGCCAGCACCCGGCGGTCCCGAAGGACCCCGTGGCCCACGTCGCCCACGATGCCGTCCACGTAGAGGTAGCCGGCCGGGACCTCCCCGGCGAACTCCAGGCCAGTGTCCCCCAGCGTCACCACGTCCCCGTCCTCGCACAGCAGCACGTGGTCCGCGGGGACGCCCATACGAGAAGCCAGACGGGAATGGTGCACCAGGTGGCGAAATTCCCCGTGCACCGGCACGAAATACTCCGGGCGAGCCACCGCCAGCATGGTGGCCAGCTCACCCTGCTTGGCGTGGCCACTGGCGTGGACCTCGGCCAAGCCGCTGTGTACCACGTCAGCCCCCCGTCGGTGAAGGCCGTCGATGACCTTGCTCACCGCCGACTCGTTGCCGGGGATGGCGTGCGAGCTGAGGATGACCACGTCGTTCTCTCCCACCGACAGCCGGCGGTTCTCCCCGGCGGCCATGAGGGACAGGGCCGACATGGGCTCACCCTGCGATCCAGTGGAGATGACGCACACCTTGGCCGGGTCCAGGCCGGCCACCTGCTCGATGTCGATCAGGGCGGCGTCGGGAATGTGCAGGAGGCCCAACCGGCGGGTCAGGGCCACGTTGTTGGCCATGGACCGCCCCAGGGTGGCGATGCGCCGGCCGGTGGCGATGGCCACGTCGGCCAGCTGCTGTACCCGGTGGATGTGGCTGGCGAAGCAGGTGACGATGATGCGCTTGCCCTCGTGGGCCTCGAACAGTCGGCGCAGCACCTCGCCGATGGAGGACTCGCTGGAGGTGTAGCCGGGCTCCTCGGCGTTGGTCGAGTCCGACAGCAGCAGACGGATCCCCGGCCCGTTGGAGATGGCCCCGATCCGGGCCAGGTCGGTGAGGCGCCCGTCCACCGGAGTCATGTCCAGCTTGAAGTCCCCGGTGTGCAAGATGACGCCCTGGGGGGTGTGGAAGGCGGTGGCAAAGCCGTGGGGGACCGAGTGGGTCACCGGGATGAACTCGACGTCGAAAGGCCCGATCCGCCGCCTCTCGCCATCGGCCACCGGTATCAGCTGAGTGCGATCCAGCATCCCGGCCTCCTCGATGCGGTTGCGGGCCAGGCCCAGCGACAGCTCGGAGCCGTAGATAGGGAACGACATCTCCCGCAGTAAGAAGGCCAAGCCGCCGGTGTGGTCCTCGTGGCCGTGGGTGACCAGGGCGGCCTCCACCCGGTGGGCATTCTCCCGCAGGTAGGTGAAGTCGGGCAGGACCAGGTCCACCCCGGGCATGTCGGCGTCGGGGAACATGATCCCGCAATCCAGGATGGCGATGCGCCCGCCGACCTCGATGCAGGCGCAGTTGCGGCCGATCTCCCCCAGGCCGCCCAGGAAGACGACCCTTACCGGCTCAGCCACCGCCGCCCCGCAGGCGACCCAGCACGGCCCGGGCCCGGTCCTCCAGGCCAGCCGGCTCGGGCATCAGCGGTGGCCGGCAGTGCCCGACCGGCAGCCCCATGACCCGGCACATGGCCTTGGCCGGCATCGGGTTGGGGGCGTCGGGCATGCTCTGGAAGGCGTAAGACTCCAACAAGTGGGCATTGCACTCTCGGGCCGCATCTGTGTCTCCTTTTGCGAAATTGGAGGTCATCCCGGCGAACGTATCTCCGCCCCAGTGCGCGGCCACGCTTACCACCCCGACCGCCCCCAGGGCCAACAGGGGCAGCAGCATGGAGTCGTCCCCGCTGTAGACGTCGAAGCCGCCGGGGGCCTCGGCCATCAGGCGGGCGGCGCCGGCCAGGTCGCCGCTGGCGTCCTTTACCCCGACGATGTTGGGAACCTCGGTGGCCAGGGCCAGCAGGGTGTCAGTGTCAACCCGGCGGCCGGTGCGGACCGGGATGTCGTAGATCAGCACCGGCAGCTCGGTGGCGGCGGCCACGGCGCGGAAGTGGGCATCCAGGCCGGCCTGGTGGGGCCGGTTGTAGTAGGGGGCGACCACCAGGAGGCCGGCCGCGCCCGCCCTTTCGGCCTGTTGGCTCAACAGGATCGAGTGGGCGGTGTCGGCCGTGCCCGAGCTGGCGATGACCGGGATGGTCACTGAGTGGGCGACGGCTCGCCAGAGGTCGAATTTCTCGGTGTCGGACAGCGACATGGACTCCCCGGTGGAGCCGGCCACTACCAGGGCGTCGCTGCCGTGGTCGGCCAGCCAGCGGGCCAGGGTTGCCGCGCCGTCCAAGTCCAGGACGCCTTTCTGGTCGAAGGGGGTCACCATGGCCGTGACCACCGCCCCAAAACGGCCTGAGTGCGCCATCACCTGATCCTACCGCGGGCGGGTACGCCACCTTGTGGTCCTCAGTCGGCGCCGCTGGCCGGTTCCGCCGATGGCCGGCATCAGGTCAGACGCCGGCATCCTCCCCGGTGTCCCAGGTCTCGAAGCCGAGAACGCCAAGATCACCGAAGCGCTGGCGCAGCCACCCGTCCCCGGCATCCAGCAGTCCCAGCTTGGAGCAGTTGGGCACGATCTTGGAGAACAGCATGGACTGGAAGACCAGCCGCTCGGGGCTCTGCATGACCAGTGGCACCGCCTCTTTGACCGGGACCCCCATGCGCTCGAAGACCTCCTGCTGGAGGAACCGGTCCCGCATGCGTACGGCCGCCTCGAAGGCGAACTCCTGGCGCTCTCGGATCTCGGCCCCGCTCAGCTGCTGGTAGTACTCGCCCAGGCTGAGCACCCCAAAGGCCACGTGGCGGGCCTCGTCGGCCATCACCAGTCGCAGGATCTCCCGCAGCAGGGGCTCGGTGGTGAGCTGGCGCAGGAAGCCGAAGGCGGCCAGGGCCAGCCCCTCCACCATCACCTGCATCCCGAGGTAGGTCATGTCCCAGCGGCTGTCGGCCACGATGTCATCAAGCAGCATTCGTAGGTGGGAGTTGATCGGGTAGTGACCGGACAGCTTGGTGTCCAGGTACCGGGCGAAGACCTCCACGTGGCGGGCCTCGTCCATCACCTGGGTGGCGGCGAAGTACTTGGCGTCCACCCACGGCACCGACTCGACGATCTTGGCCGTGCAGACCAGCGCTCCCTGCTCACCGTGCAGGAATTGGGAGAGGGTCCAATTTTGGCCCTCGACGCCAAACTGGAGCCACTCCTTGTCGCCCCACTTGGCGAAGGCGGTACCGGAGAGGTCCATGCCCACCCCACATCCCCCGGCCAGCGCCGGGTTGGCCATCACCACCGCCTCCTGGTCCACCTCGATGTCCCAGTCCAGGTCCACCTCGGCGTTCCACATGGAGACCTTGGCCTTCTCGTACAGCCGGCTCAGCCGAGGCCGCTTGCCCTTCTGGTAGTCCCAGGTGAACATGGCGTCCGACCCGTCCGGGACGGCGTGGTCGACCTCGTGAGAGTCGGTGTTGGTGACGGCCAAGATGGCCTCGAGGTCGCCCATCTGGTCCCACCCCACTGCACCAGTATGCGCCCTGGGGGCGCTCCCGCCTGCTCACCTGATGGAGGTCGGCCCTGTCGGCGACCCCGGCCGCGCCAACTCATGGCTCAGCGGGATACGCGCCCCTCGATGGGCACAGCTCGGTTGGGCCGAACGCTGACTCCCGAGGCTACCAGTAGGTGCTCCCTGGAATGCCCTTGAACGGGCCGACCACCCAGGATGTGACCCACCCGCCGTAGAAGCCGCCCGGCTGGGGGACCACCAGCTCGTCTCCCACGTAGCACTGGTCCATGAGGGGGGCGTAGAAGGCCACGAAGCCGGCCAAATCGGAGTATCCCTTGGCCGGGGTGTCGTAGAGCCAGGCCGCCCGCCTCTCCCGGCGGTCTCCGCCACTGACGTCCAGGTAGGACGCCATCCCTTTCCACTCGCACCATGAGCCGGCGCCGCTCACGGAGAGGGCGCCTGCTTCGATATCGCCTGGCGGCAGGTAGTACACCGGTGGGTGGGAGGTCTCGAGGACCCGAAGGGAGCCCTGGCTGCGAGCGATCTCCTCTCCGCCGAGGACCACTCTCACTAGTCGAGGCTCGAGCTCGACGCGAGGCGGTCGGGGGTAATCCCACACCGACTCCTGGCCAAAACCTGGGGTCAAGCGAGCCGGCTTCATCCGCTCAGCTTGGTCTGGGTGGGACAGCTTCGCCAACGCGGCTCTAACGACACGACGACGCCAGTCGGAGGTACCGAGGCGTCTCGGAATGTCACGGCCTCTCGTCATACACGCCATGGCCCTTCCTTCGGCGCAGTAGCCAGGATGTGCTATTCGGACGAGATGACTCATGAGTGAGCGAACCTATGGTCATACCAAGTCAGGGAAGCCGATCAATGACAAGATGATCCGTGAGCTGGCTGATGATGCCGAGCGAGGCTACGAGCGCGGTGCGCTAAAGGGACACAGGCGCGGCCCAGGGCGCCCACCCCTGGGCGATGCTGCGAAAGCAGTGGGATCAGTTCGTCTGGAACCCAGCCTGCGGGCCGAGGCGACGGAGCGGGCAGCGGTTGAGGGTGTCACCGTCTCTGAGGTCATCCGCCGGGCACTGCGTGAATATCTCCGGAGCGCATAGTTTTTGCCCGCTCGATGAACAGTCCTCTGCACTGGCTCCCGGCCGGGGAGAGGCTGTGGGACGCTGACGGACACCATGGCTTTGGTGCGCTATCTCGTCACCCGACGCAACGCTTTGCCCAAGCGAATCCTGGCGGCTGCCCGGGTGGCTGGGTTGCTGGCGTCACTGGCGGTGGTGGCCTGGGTGGCCGACCGGGGAGTCAGGGCGGTGAACCTGGCAACCATCCGGCCCGGACTGCTGGCTGGGTCACTGGGCGCCGGTCTGCTCGCCTGGCTGGGGCTGGGCCGGGGATGGGCGGCACTCACGGCCGCCTCTTCGCCCGCCCAAGCCCTGGCCACCTGGTCGCGCACTCAAGCCCTGCGCTACCTTCCCGGAGCCATCTGGGCTCCCGCCTCCAGGGCCGCCACTGTCCCCGGCCGGCGCCGCCGCCAGGTCGCCACCGTGGTGGCCGAGGCCGTCGTCACCCTGGCGGCGGCGGTCACGGTCGGGGGGATCCTCCTGGCCGCCGGTGGGTCACCGTGGTGGGCCGTGGCGCTGCTGGCCCTTCCGTTGGCCTTGGCCGTTCCGGCGGTACTGGCCCTTCCGGCGGTACTGGCCCGATTGGCCCCTCGCCGCCGCCCGCCGCCGCCGGCCGGAGTCGGACCAGGGGTTGTCGGCTCAGGCGAGGCCGGGGCGCAACCGGCGGCGCCGGCGGTCAGCTCCACACGAGTCAGAGCTGGCCTGGCCTGGTACCTGGGCAGCTGGGTGGCCTACGGAGCGTCAGTGGCCCTGGCTCAGGCGGCAGTGGGGCCGCTCGGCTCGCCATGGCGGGTGGCGGGAGCCGGGTGCCTGGCCTGGGCCGCCGGCTTCGTCACCATCATTGCTCCCAGTGGCGCCGGAGCCAGGGAAGTGGCCTATCTGGCCCTGCTGGCCGGGACCGGTCCACGCGGGCGCCTGGCGGCCGGCGCAGTGACTTCCCGCCTCACCTTCACGGCAGCCGAACTGGTGGTCCTGGCCGTGGTCGTCGCCCAACGGCTACGAGCCAGGGAAAGCAGCGCCGCACCCTGACCTCGGCGAACCACGGCTCGAGCTGGGCCCGTAGTCGGGTTGGGCTGTAATGCTGGACATGCTCGGGGTCGTTGCCCCACCGGCCCAGGTTCTTCCCCCTGGCCAGGTTGCCCAGCCGAAAGAACGGCTCCCACGGCACTGAGAAGATGCAGCGATCGCCCGTGATCCGGCTCAGCTCGGCGACCGCCAGATCAGGAGCGACCAGGTGCTCGAGGACTTCGATGCAGGTCACTACCGGGGCCGATGCCTGGCTCAGGGGCAGCATGCCGGCATCGGCTCGGACGAGCAGTGACCACGGCAGCCGATCCCGGGCCAGGGCCAGCTTGTCGTGGCGGAAGTCGAGCCCGATCACCAGCGTCGAGGGGCCCGTGATCCGCGCCGTTGCCAGGCCTTCGCCGATGCCCATGTCGACGACCACAGGAGCGTCACCCACCACCCGCCTCAGGCGCCGGAGCCAGCGGTCGATCAGGCGTGCGACGGTTGGGCCGGGCGACAGGTACTTGCGGGCATCCTGGCCGCCGGCTTCCAGGGCCGCGCCGGGAGCCAGTCCGATGACGTGCCGGTCGGAGGGTCGGGCGACCGGAGACGCGGCCGCCCGAGGCGCAGGTGGACCCGGAGGGACGGGAGGCGGAGAGGCGGGCAGCCTCATTGCGGGCGGGGGCGTCGGTTGGGCCCTGGGCCGGGACGAGGCTGGCGGGCGTGGACGAACAGCTCGGCCAACAACCCGATGGAGACCAGCTGGACGGCCACCACCACCAAGAGGATGCCGGCGAACAGTGCGGGCCGGTCGCCCAGGTTGTGGCCCTGCAGCTTGTCCACCACCAACCAAGCCAGCACGGCCAGGCCGCCCAGCCCCAGGACGATGCCGGTCCCTCCGAACAGATGCAACGGCCTGGACGTATAGGTGTCGAGGAACTTGACCGTCATCAAGTCGAGCAGTCCCCGCCAAAAGCGAGCCACGCCGAACTTGGAGCTGCCGTGGCGCCGCGGCCGATGGACCACGTCAACCTCGCCCACCTGGTAGCCGGCCCAGTGGGCCAGGACCGGGATGTAGCGGTGCAGCTCACCGTGCAGGGCCAGGGCTGGGACCACCTCGGCGCGCATGGCCTTGAGGCCACTGTTGAAATCCTTCCCGGCCACCCCGGTTACCCGAGCGGTGACCGAGTTGTAGAGCTTGGAGGTCGACCGCTTGACCAGGCGGTCCTGGCGATCCAGCCGGCGACCGGTCACCAGGTCGAGCCCGTCGCCCAGGGCCTCCAACAGGCGCGGAACAGCCCCTGGATCGTCCTGACCATCAGCGTCCATCAGCACCACCACGTCGCCGCTGGCCTCCTCCAGACCGGCCACCAGCGCCGGGGACTTGCCCAGATTGCGCCGCAGGTAGATGCCCCGGACCTCGGGGTCGGAGTCTTCCAGGCCAGCGATGGTCCTGGCGGTGGCGTCGGTGCTGCCGTCGTCCACCACCACCACCTCGAACGCCAGGGCCGCCCGGCGGAGAGTGTCGATCAGCTCGGGGATCACCTCGACCAGGTTCTCGGCTTCGTTGAAGGCCGGAATCACCACTGAAACCAGGCCAGACCCCGCCGATGCATCTGGCGCGCCCTCACCAGGGGCCGGGGCCACCTCGAGCGGGACGGCATTGGTAGAGGCGCTGGCGGTCATGTCGGCGCCCGCATGCTACTGCCGGGCAGCCTGCCCGCTGGCCAGAGCCGGCACTGGGGGTTGCTCCGGGTGGCCGCCAAGCTCGACGGGCTCTTCTCGCTCACCTGACGGCAGGAACATGACCAGACCCAGGCAGGCCAGGCCATAGGAGTCCTTCAGGAGTTGGATGCCCCACGCCCACGAGCCTGTCTGGTGCAGGTCGGCACCGAGGTACGGCAGGCCGGCCATGAACAGCACAGCCAACACCACGGCGGCGGCCACTCGCAGCTTGTCCCTTCCCCTACCCGCCAGCAGACCCAGAGCCGGGACCACCCACACCGCCGAGTGGATCCACGACACCGGCGAGGCCAGCACTCCGACCAACCCGGTGAGCACCACCCCGTTCAGCTCCCGACCGCCCAGGCTGGCCCGGCGCGCCCTCACCAGACCAATGAGTGCCACCGCGGCGGCCAGGACCAGCCAGAGGAGGGCGTCATGGTTGCCCATCCGGGTCAGCATGCCCTTGATCGACTGGTTGCTGAAGTAGGCGTTGTTGCCCGCTTGCTGAGTCTCGAAGATGCGCTTGAGCCAGAAGCTGGACGAGTCGGTCGGGCCCACCAGCCAGGCCAGCCCCGACAACCCAGCCATGGTGGCCACTGCCACCCCGGCGGCACGGGTGCGGCGGGTCAGCGCCAGGTAGACGATGAACACGCCAGGCACCAGCTTCACCGCGGTGGCCAACCCGATCAGGCACCCGCGGGGCCAGCGGGGCTGGCGAGCCGTGCAGTCAGCCAGGCACAGCCCCAATAGGAACAGGTCGATCTGGCCGAACCCGAGATGGTCCCTGACGGGCGTGAGCCACAGCGACGCCACCGCGATGGCGGCCAGTCCGAGCCACCGCCAACGACCCAACCGGGTGGCCAGGGGAGCAAAGGCGACGTTCACGCAGGCCACCAGCACGGCCACCGCGCCCAGCTCCCAGAGCCAGTCCCCGACCAGGTTGGGCAGCGGTGCCAGGAACGTGGTGAGTACGGCTGCCGCTGGCGGATAGGTGAAGGGAAGCGGCACACCGAGCTGGCTGCGCAGCGAGGGCCCGTAGAGGGACGCGCCATGAAGGATGGCCCGCGACGCTGCCCGGTAGACGGACAGGTCGATGAGCGAGTGCCCGTCTGTCCCCATCCGGATCCAGATGCTCACCACCGCCCCGGCCACCAGCAGGGTGACGCCCGCCACGACCGGAGCCGGGTTGACCAGGCGCGACCTCGGACGGACGGCCGGGGCGCTCAAATGGTCCGCTGGCCGTTCCACCGCGGCGCGGCCCCATGATGGTGGGCAAAGGGGGCAGGCAGGGAAGAGTCAATTTCGAGAGCAATTTCGAGAGCAATTTCGAGAGGATCGGCCTCGGCGAAGCGCACCTTGAAGTAGTCCGCGCCATCGAGCTGACCCAGGGCCATGAGCACCACCCTCAAGATGCCCTGGTGGGCGACGATCACCGGGCACCCGGAGTTGGCCAGCACCTCGCCGGTCACCTCCCTCACCCGCTCCAAGGCGGTGGCCAGGGATTCGACGCCTGGGATGGGGCAGGTCATGGGCTCCTGGCGCCAGGCGTCGAACTCGTCCCCGAACTGCTGGCGGGCGCTCTCCCGGTCCAGGCCCTCCAGCGGGCCGTAGTCCACCTCGGTCAGGCGCTGGTCGATGGTGACTGGGGCGCCCGTGGCCGCCGAGATGGCCCGAGCAGTGTCAGCCGCCCGGCTGAGCGGACTGGACCAGACGGCGTCCACCCCGGCCCGGCGCAGGGCCTGGCCGGCCTGCTGGGCCTGCTGGCGCCCCAGGTCAGTAAGGGGGATGTCACGGCGCCCGGAGTAGCAGAGCCGGGCCGAGAAAGCTGTCTGGCCATGTCGTACCAGATAGAGGCGGGTGGTGCCAGGGTCCATGGTCGGGATGGCCTACTCTACGAGCCTCGTGGGAGGAAGGGAGTACGGCTCTGGTGACACAGAACGACCCGAACCGATTCGCACGGGAGCTGTTCAGCGGGCTGCCCCACCATTACGACCTGTTGGAGGAGGTCCTGTCCCTCGGCCAGAACCGACGGTGGCGCCGAGCCACGGTGGACCACGTGGCAGGCGGGGCGCCGCGGCGGGTGCTGGACGTGGCCACCGGGACAGCCGGGATCGCCCTCAGCCTGGTGGATCGGACTGACGCGGTGGTCACTGGGATCGACCTGACCGAGGACATGCTGGCCGAGGGAGCTCGCAACGTGGCCGGGGCCGGAGTCGGTGACCGGCTTGCGCTCCTGGCCGGGCGGGCAGAGCAGCTGCCCTTTGCGGACGCCACCTTCGATGCCCTCACCTTCAGTTACCTGCTGCGCTATGTCGCCGATCCGGCGACCACCTTGGCCGAGCTGGCCAGGGTGGTCAAACCGGGTGGCCGGGTGGCCAGCCTCGAGTTCGGTGTGCCACCCAGTCCCTTCTGGCAGGGGTGGTGGTGGGGTTACACCCGCCTGGTGCTGCCGGTCGGCGGACTGGTCACCGGCGGATGGCGGTGGTTCGAGGTGGGCCGGTTCCTCGGCCCCAACATCTCCGGGCATTACCGCCGCTACCCGGTCGACTGGACCGTCGAGGCCTGGCGCCGGGCCGGCCTGGTCGACGTCGGGACGAGGGCGATGAGCCTCGGCGGCGGTCTGGTGATGTGGGGCACCCGAGCCAGTGACTGAGGAGGGGGCCGAGAACGGCCGTCCGGCCTTCTACGCCGCCCGACCGGGCCGGTGGGCGGACTGGTGGACGGTCCTGCACCCTCCCTACACGGCCTGGCACCTGTCGTACGTGGCCATCGGGGCGGCGTTGGCACCCCGGCTCGACGGCCTCCGCCTGGGCGCTACCACCCTGGCCTTCTTCTCCGCAGTCGGAGTGGGCGCCCATGCCCTCGACGAGCTGTGCGGGCGGCCACTGCAGACCCAGATTTCCGACGCCGCCCTCAAGGCGGCCGCCGGTGGGGGCCTGGGAGCGGCGGTGGTGTTGGGGGCCTTGGGCGTTGGCCGAGTGGGGCTCGTTCTGGTGCCGTTCATAGTGGTAGGCCCCATTCTGATGGTCGGCTACAACGCCGAGCTGTTCGGCGGGCGCCTGCACACCGACGCCGGTTTCGCGCTGTCCTGGGGAACTTTCCCGTTGCTGACCGCCTACGTGGCCCAGACTGGGACCCTGAGCGTCCCTGCCCTGCTGGCCGGTGGCGCCGCCTGTGCCTTCTCCTTGGCCCAACGGCGCCTGAGCACCCCAGCTCGTACCCTGCGCCGGCGAACCAGGAGGGTCGAAGGGTCGATCGAGCTGGCCGACGGGACCGTCAGACCTCTCGACCAGCGGGTGCTGCTGGCTCCCTTGGAACAGGCCCTGCGGGCGCTGTCGTGGGGCATGGTGTCTCTGGCCACCGCCCTCGTAGTGAGGCGGTCGGGCTGGCTGACGAGGAGCCAGATCTGCCGGTATGGCGTGGGTCGCCCAAGCTGTTGTGCCGGTCGGTGACTCCTGGCCGGCGTCTCCGGGCCGAGATGGTCCTTACCCAGGCCCGCCTGGACGACCTGGCCATCGAGTTGCAAGCCATCATCGAGTCGTCGGGCACCGCCCTGCCAGATGACGAACACGACGCCGAGGGTTCGACGATCGGCTTCGAGAGGGCTCGAGTGAGCGCGCTGGTCGAAGGTGCCCGAGTCCGGCTGGCCGAGTTGATCGACGGGCTCGGCCGCCTCGACGCCGGCTCCTACGGACGCTGCAGCGCCTGCGGCGAGGCAATCTCGCCAGAGCGGCTCGAGGCACTCCCTGACGCCCGCACCTGTCTTGATTGCGCCCAAGTCGGCCTACGACGTCAGTTGACGCCAGGCCCTGCGGTATGGCGTGTGCCGCCCGGGCTGCCCTGTCCCGGGCCGTCACCTCACACCTGAACGGGCGAAACCGTTCGCTCTAGGATGGCTGCGTGAGTGTGGACATCGGCTTGGACCGACTCCGCCAGGAGCTGGATGCCTTTCGGCTGGCTCCTTACCTGGTGACAGTCAACGACGACGGTCGCCCTCATGCGGTGGCCATCTCCGTGGGGTGGGCCGGCGATGCCCTAGCCACTCGGGCCGGCTCCCGGAGCCTGGCCAACCTGACGCGGCGATCCAAGGTCACCCTCCTCTGGCCGCCTTCCGAGCCCGACGGCTACAGCCTGATCGTGGACGGAGTCGCCTCTGCCGACCTCCAGGGCGAGGACCAGGTGACAGTGCAGCCGGTCAGTGCCGTCCTGCACCGCCTGGCCCCTCAGACGCCTGGACAGCCGGTGCGATCAGACTGCGTGACCGTCCTGCGTCGCTGACTCGGGTGGCCCACAGCTCAGCGGATTGAGACTGCCTGGGCCCGCATCCACGGCCGGCTGTCCCTCCAAGCGGCGTCGGGCCAGCTCGAAGCAGGCCACCGCACCTGCGGCAGCGACGTTGAGTGAACCGAGAGAGCCGAGCTGAGGTATCGACACCGTCACGTCACATCGCTTGCGGGTGAGTCGAGCCAGGCCCCGGCCCTCGGCCCCGAGAACCAGGGCGATCGGCCGGTCGGCCAGGTCGAACGAGAACACCGAGCCAGGTGCGCCGGCATCCAGGCCCACTGTCCATACGCCATGGCGAGCGAGGACGGCCAGTGCGGTGGGGATGCCCGGCACCACCGCCATGGGCAGGTACTCGACGGCCCCGGCCGCCGCCTTGGTCACGGTCGGGGTGACGTGAGCGGAGCGATGCCGGGGCAGCACCACACCGGTGGCCCCAGCCACCTCCGCGCTGCGCAACAAAGACCCGAGGTTGTGCGGATCAGTAACCCCGTCCAGGACAACCAGGAAGGGCGGAGCGGCCACCCCGACCGTCTGGCACAGGTCATCGAGATCGGCGTCGGGCAGGGCATCGGCATGAGCCAGCACCCCCTGGGGTGCATCGGTCCTGGCTGCCCCATCCAGGCGGCCCCGCGTCACCTCGCGAACCGGTACCCGGTGGGCAGCTGCCAGCCTGCCGATCTCGTCCAGGATGGGAGCCGGGTCGAGCCCCTCGACCACCCACACATCCCGGACCCGACGCCGACCGGCCGCCAGCAACTCCCGCACCGCTCGACGGCCTTCCACCTGCTTACCCCCCAGACCGCCCTCCGGGGCCCGAGGGCTGGCAGGCGACCTGGGCCGGGTGGACGACGAGATACCCCGGCGACCAACCGGCGCCTGGCCGCGGGAGGCTTTCCGGCAAGGGGCTGATGTGGGCGAGGGCGAGCCGCCGCGGGGGGCCGGATTGGCGGACGGCTTCCCGCGTTGAACTTGCGCTCCGCCGGGTCGTCCGCGGGAGCCTGGCGTGGCGGAGGCACCTCGCCTGGACGCCGGGCCGCCCCGATCGGATCCCGATTGGCGACGCGGGGTCATTGGTCTGCCTCGATCAGGGCCACCGCCCAGCAGGCCATCCCCTCGGTCCGTCCCAGGGCGCCCAGGCCCTCGGCCCGCTTGGCCTTGACGCTCACCGGGGCTCCCACCACCTCCCCGAGGCGGCGCACCATGGCTGGACAGTAGGGAGCCAGAGCCGGTGCCTCGGCCACCACCGTGCAGTCGATGTTGGCTGGGGCCCACCCGGCTTCGGCCACCATGGCTACCACCTGCGCCAGGATGACGGTGCTGTCCATATCGTCCCAGGCAGGATCTCGCGCCGGGAAGTGACTGCCGATGTCACCCAATCCAGCCGCTCCCAGCAGGGCATCAGCCGCCGCGTGGGCCAGCACATCAGCATCGCTGTGGCCGGCCAAACCCAGCTCTCCGGGTAGGGTCACGCCTCCCAGTACGAGGCGCCGCCGTGGATCAGAGCTGAAGGGATGGACATCGAAGCCCAGGCCCACCCGCGTCCTCACCGGCGAAGGAGTGTCTCGGCCACGGCCAGATCAGAGTCCACCGTGAGCTTGATGTTGGCAGGCTCGCCGGGCACCACTACCACGTTGGCCCCGGCTGCCTCGACCAGGCAGGAATCATCAGTCCCCTCGGCGTCGCCCCTATGGGCGGTTCGCAGCCACCCGGCTCGAAAGGCCTGAGGTGTCTGGACACCAACCAACGAGCGTCGATCCAGCGTTTGGACAACCTGTCCGTCAGCCACCCGCTTGATGGTATCCACCAACGCCACCCCCGGGACGGCCCCGTCCGCTCCCGTAGTCACGGCGCCCACCACCGCCTGGAACAGCTCCGGTGTGGCCAGAGGCCGGGCCGCGTCGTGAACCACGATGATGTCGGCGTCATCGGGTACCACGGCAAGTCCGGCCCGTACCGATGCGGCTCGGGTAGCACCTCCGACCACCGTCACATGCGCCCCGACCCCCGCCGCCGGGATGGGCCCAGGAGCCGGGTCGGGCACCACCAGCACAACACCGTCCGCCACTGAGTGGGCGGCCTCCACCGACCAATCGAGGACCCTGCGACCAGCCAGCGGCTCGAACTGCTTGGGCCGGCCGAAACGACTGCCCCGACCAGCCGCCACCACTACTGCCCAGACGACCAATGGGCCACTGACCTCAGACCAGAGCCTCGTTGAGCTTGGCCTCTGCCTCGGGCTCGCTGACGCCAATGGCGAAGGTCAACTCGGAGACCAGGATCTGGCGGGCTCTGGTCAACATGCGCTTCTCGCCCGCCGACAGACCCTTGTCCTTGTCTCGGATGGACAGGTTGCGCACCACCTCGGCCACCTGATAGATGTCGCCCGACTTGAGCTTTTCGACATGGTTCTTGTAGCGCCTGGACCAGTTGGTGGGCATGCGTGCCTCCTTCTTGCGAAGGACCGCGAAGACCTCCTCGACCTCCTCGTCGTTGATGACCTCACGTAGGCCGACCTCGTCGGTGTTGTCGGTCGGCACCATCAACGTAAGGTCGCCGTAGGCAAGACGCAGGACAAGGTACTCACGGGTCGTGCCGAATACCTCCTTGTCCTCCCGCTTCTCGATCACGGCTGCGCCGTGGTGAGGGTAAACAACCTTGTCACCGACATCGAACGACATACTTCTCCCAACTCAGAGCCAAAGGGACTTCCTTCTAGGATACGGTGTCGGCGCCCTACCCCACAAACTGGCGCGGGGACGACGGGACGACGGGGCGACGGGACGACGGGACGACGGGGCGACGGGGCGACGGGGCGACGGGGCGACGGGGCGACGGGCGCAGCCGGGGGCGGGGGGCGGGGGCGCTGGGACGGCGGGGGGACGCAGGGATCAGCGATCGATGGCGCTGGCCTCGGCCAGACGGCCCAGGCCGTTCTTCACCAGTCTGGCGCGAGCCACCCCAATGCCCCCCACCTGCTCCAGATCGCCCACCGTGGCGCCCATGACCTTGGGCAGGCCGGCGAAACGGGCCACAATGGGATCGACCAGCGTGCCCGGCAGCCTGGGTATCTGCGACAGGAGGCGATAGCCGCGGGGCGTGAGGCCAGCATCCAGGCCATCGGCCAGGTGACCCAGGCGCAGCACTGCGGCGATCGCCTCGAGGTCCAACAGGTCCTCGGTGGACATTGTCCGCAGCTGCTCCATGGCCTGGTCGAGGTGCCAGCTGCGTTGCTCTTGGAGGTAGTCCCTCACCACCAGCCGGCGATCGTCGTTGACCCCGCCCATCAGCTCGTCCAGTTGGAGCATCAGCAGCCTGCCGTCGTCGCCCAGCTCCACCAGGTAGCCGTCAACCTCTTCGGCGATACGGCGTACCATCTCAGCCCGCTGCAGGACGGTCACCACATCGCGCACAGTCACCTGGTCCTCGATCTCCGACACCGACAGCGCTCGGGTGACGGCATCGAGGCGGTTCTTGTAGCGCTCGAGTGTCTGGAGGGCCTGGTTGGCCCGGTTGACCAGCTGTGGTATCGGCTGGAGCGGGTGCTTGAGGTCACTGCGGTACACCGCGATGATCGACTGGTCCTCCGACACCGAGATCACCGACACGTCGATCGACCGGGCCACCCGCTCGGCTGTGCGGTGGCGCGTCCCGGTCTCCGATGTGGGTACATCGGGGTTGGGCACCAGGTGGACATTGGCTCGGGCTATCCGACTGGCGTCAGCAGCCAGGATGATGGCTCCGTCCATCTTGGCCAGCTCAGACAATCTCGGGGGACTGAACTCGGCGTCCAGGAGGAAGCCGCCGGAGCAGATGGAAAGCACTGCTGAGTCGTCCCCGACCACTATCAATGCTCCCATCCGGGCCTGGAGGATCCGATCGAGGCCTTCTCGTAGGGGACGGCCCGGGGCGACGGTTGCCAGCGTCTCGATCATCGATGCGCTCTGGAGGGCCAACATATGGCGATGCTATCCCGGCCCCATGCCCCGGCTCCGAGCCCACGGCCCGGCTCGGGCCCCATGCCCCGGCCGCCTCCATGGGCCACCGGGACGGGGTCACGCTGCCTTGTCCAACCCTGCCCAAGCCAGAGCGGCGGACAGCGAGGCCGCCCGTACCACCTCCAGGCCGTCCGGCCCGGCTGGCGTAGAGGTCGGCACGAGGGCCCGGCGAAAACCCAGCCGAGCTGCCTCGGCCATGCGCCGCTCGCTCTGGGTCACCTGGCGCAGCTCTCCGCCCAACCCGACCTCCCCGCAGACCACCAGGTCCTCGGGCAGCGACCGGTCGGTGAAGGCTGACGCCAGGGCCAGACCCAGGGCCAGATCGGCGGCTGGCTCGACCACCCGAATCCCGCCCACCACCGAGGCAAACACGTCGGCCGAGCCCAGGCGTACCCCAGCCCGGCGATCGAGGACGGCCAGCAGCAGAGCCAGGCGACCGGCATCGAGGCCCTGAGCCGAACGGCGGGGCATGGCCAGCGAGCTCGGGCTGGTCAGGGCCTGGAGCTCCACCAGCAATGGTCGTTGTCCCTCCATGGCCGCCAACACCACCCCGCCAGGGACACCCGGGCGGCGGTCGCCCAGGAACAGGCCACTCGGATCGGGGACATCCCGCAGGCCGGACCCCACCATCTCGAACAGGCCGAGCTCGCCGGTGGGCCCAAAACGATGCTTCGTGGCCCTCAGCAACCGCAGTGCGTGGTGGCGTTCCCCCTCGAAGCTGAGCACCGTGTCGACCAGGTGCTCGAGCACCCGGGGACCAGCCAGGGAACCCTCCTTGGTGACATGCCCGACAAGTACAGTGGCCATGCCCCGAGACTTGGACAGCGCCACCAGCTGCTGAGCGCATCCCCGCACCTGGGCCACGGTCCCCGGAGCCGAACCCAGCTCTGGATCCGCAACCGTCTGGATCGAATCGACCACCAACACGTCGGGCCGAGTGCTGTCGACTGCGGCCACCAGATCGAGGAGCGACGATCCCGACGCCAACCACAGGCCCGGGACCAGAGCGCCCAGCCGATCGGCTCGGAGGCGAACCTGCTGGGCCGACTCCTCCGCCGAGACCAGCAGGCTCCGGGCGCCGGCGCCGGCCATGGCCGCCAGGGCCTGAAGGACCAGGGTGGACTTGCCGATACCGGGCTCCCCGCCCAACACGGTGACCGACCCGGCCACCAGTCCACCGGACAGGACCCTGTCCACCTCGGCCAGGCCCGTGGGGCGAGCCTGCCAACCTGAGCCGTCGACCTCGGTGATGGGCAGGGGCACTGGCGCCAGCGCGCCCGCGGGCCCGCGGGCCATGACGCCAGCCCGAACTGCTCCGCCGGGCCGCCCTGCTCCGCCAGCCCACTCCGGGCCGCCAGTCCATTGGGGCGGCCTCCGACCTTATCCAGACCCGAGACCTCACACCGCTCGACCAACGAGTTCCACGCTCCACAGTGGCTGCAGCGGCCGGTCCAGCGGGGGCTGTCGACACTGCACTGCGTACAGCGGTGAACGGTCCGGACACGACTCACCCCGCCACACTACGCATGACGTGTATCAGGCTCCCGCGGGGCGGTCATCACCTGCCGGCATTGGTCCCGGCCCAAAGGCCCGGACGGGTCGAACAGCTACTCCGAGGGAGACCCGGTGCCAGCCAGCTCCACCGGAGGCGGCTCGATGCCGGCAACCGAGCGGAACACCACTTCGCCGTCCTCGGCGTCCACGATGATGGTCTCGCCCACGGTGAACTCCTTCCACAGGATCCTCTCCGAAAGCGGATCCTCCACCAGCTGCTGGATGGCCCGGCGCAGGGGGCGGGCACCGAGCGTGGGGTCATAGCCCTTGTCGGCCAGCAGCTCCTTGGCCGCCCGGGTCAGCTCCAAGCCCAGGCCCTGGCCCTCCAGCTGCTCGCGCACCCGGCGGATCATGAGGTCCACGATCTCGGTGACCTCCTCCTTGGAGAGCTCGTGGAAGACAATGACCTCGTCGATGCGGTTGAGGAACTCAGGGCGGAAGTGGGCCTTGAGCGCCTCGTTGACCTTCTCCTTCATCCGCTCGTAGGTCACCGCTCCGGTGGTCTTGGCGAAGCCCACCGAGGTCTTGCGCAGCTCAGCGGTGCCCAGGTTGGAGGTCATGATCAGCACGGTGTTCTTGAAGTCCACCGAGCGACCCTGGGCGTCGGTCAGCCGACCATCCTCCAGGATCTGCAACAAGGTGTTGAACACGTCGGGATGGGCCTTCTCCACCTCGTCGAAGAGGACAACTGAGAACGGCTTGCGCCTGACCGCCTCGGTCAGCTGGCCCCCCTCCTCGTAGCCCACGTATCCCGGCGGGGAGCCCACCAGGCGGCTCACCGTGTGCTTTTCCATGTACTCGCTCATGTCCAGCTGGATGAGGGAGCCCTCGTCGCCGAAGAGGAACTCGGCCAGCGCCTTGGCCAGCTCGGTCTTGCCCACCCCGGTCGGGCCGAGGAAGATGAATGACCCGCTGGGCCGCTTGGGATCCTTGAGGCCGGCCCGGGTCCGCCGGATGGCTCGGGACAGAGCCTCCAGAGCAGGCTGCTGGCCGATGACCCGGTGGTGCAGATCGTCCTCCATGCGCAGGAGCTTGGCCGTCTCCGCCTCGGTCAGCTTGTAGACCGGGATGCCCGTCCAATTGGCCAGGACCTCGGCCACGACCTCCTCGTCGACCACGTCGAACAGGTCGATGCCCTCCGAGCGCCACTCGGCCTCCTTGGCCGCCTTGCGCTCCAGCCGATCCTTCTCCTGGTCGGACAGCTTCTTGGCCGCCTCGAAATTCGAACGCTCGATGGCTGCGTCCTTGTCCCGGCGAATGCGGGCGATGTCGTCTTCCAGCTGCTTGTAGTCAGGTGGAGTGACCATGCGCTGGATGCGCAGCCGGCTGCCTGCCTCGTCGATGAGGTCGATCGCCTTGTCCGGCAAGAAGCGGTCAGAAATGTACCGATCAGCCAGATTGGCCGCCGCCACCAGGGCCTGGTCGGTGATGGTCACCGCGTGGTGGCTCTCGTACCGGTCCCGTAGACCCTTGAGGATCTCGATGGTGTGGGCCAGAGAGGGCTCATCCACCTTGATGGGCTGGAACCGTCGCTCCAGGGCAGCGTCCTTCTCCAGGTGCTTGCGGTACTCGTCGATGGTGGTGGCCCCGATGGTCTGCAGCTCGCCCCTGGCCAGCATGGGCTTGAGAATGGAGGCGGCGTCGATGGCCCCCTCGGCCGCCCCGGCACCAACCAGGGTGTGCAGCTCGTCGATGAACAAGATGATGTCGCCGCGGGTGCGGATCTCCTTGAGCACCTTCTTGAGGCGCTCCTCGAAGTCGCCCCGGTACCGGCTGCCAGCCACCAGGGCACCCAGGTCCAACGTATAGAGCTGCTTGGCCTTGAGGGTCTCAGGAACGTTGTTGGCCACTATGCGCTGGGAGAGCCCCTCGACGATGGCCGTCTTACCCACCCCCGGCTCGCCGATGAGCACCGGGTTGTTCTTGGTCCGCCGGGACAGGACTTGCATGACCCGCTCGATCTCGCGCTCGCGGCCGATGACCGGGTCGAGCTTGCGCTCCCGGGCCAGGGTGGTCAGATTGCGGCCGAACTGGTCGAGCACGGGAGAGCCGGCGGCGGGCGCCTCTGAGCCCGACGAACCAGAGCTACCGGGGCCACCAGCTTCCTTGCCCTGGTAGCCGGAGAGCAGCTGGATAACCTGCTGGCGGACCCGCGACAGGTCGGCACCCAGGTTGACCAGGACCTGGGCGGCCACTCCCTCGCCCTCTCGGACCAGGCCGAGGAGCATGTGCTCGGTGCCGATGTAGTTGTGCCCCAGCTGGAGGGCCTCGCGCAGGGACAGTTCGAGAACCTTCTTGGCCCGCGGGGTGAACGGGGGGGAACCAGTCGGCGTGGAACCGGCCGGACCGATGGTCTCCTCCACCTTCTCCCGCACGCCCTCCAGGGAAATCCCCAGGGCCTTGAGGGCATTGGCGGCCACGCCCTCACCCTCGTGGATCAGGCCCAGCAGGATGTGCTCCGTGCCGATAAAGTTGTGGTTGAGCAGGCGGGCTTCCTCTTGAGCCAGGACGAGAACCCTGCGGGCCCGGTCAGTAAAACGTTCGAACAATTGCTCGCCTCCTGCGCGGCTCGATGCCTTCACAGAGTCTAACCGTGCCGAGCCAACTCCGTACCCGCCCCCCATGCCCGTCCCCCAACCGTGCCCTGCGGCCAGCGCTCGCCGGTCGGGCGTCGCTGGCCGGCCGCTCGTAGCCTAGGGTCGTTAGCCTGTGAACCTCGTCGACCTGTTGGGCATTTCTCGCTTGGACGAGGATCTCGAGCGCCTCGAGGTCAGCCTGTGCCGATCGGTGCGGACCGAGGATCCCTTCCTCGACGAAGTGGCCGGACACCTCATCGCGGCAGGAGGTAAGCGGGTACGTCCCGCCCTCGGCTTGGCCGCCGCCGTCTCGGGTCTGGGGCGGGTCACCGAGTCGGTGCTCCTGGGCGGGGTGTCGGTGGAGCTGGTCCACCTGGCGTCGCTGTACCACGACGACGTGCTGGACGAGGCCGTCACCCGTCGCAACGTAGCCAGCGTCAACGCCCGGTGGGGGAACCTGGTGGCCATCGTGGCCGGAGACTTCCTCCTGGCCCGAGCGGCCGGCATCGCCGCCAGCCTGGGCACCGAGGTGGCCAGCTTGTTGGCGGCCACGCTGGCTCGGCTGTGCGAGGGCGAGGCCAGCGAGGTCCGCACCGCCTTCGACCCGGCCCGCTCGGAGGCTGCCTACCTGTCCGCCATCGCCGGCAAGACGGCTTCCCTCATGGCCACCGCCTGTCGCATCGGTGCCCTCACCGCCGGGCTGGATCGGGGCCATGTAGAGGCCGTCACCACCTTTGGCGAGGCATTCGGCATGGTGTTCCAGATACACGACGACATCCGCGACGTGATCGCCTCGGACGAGGAGCTGGGCAAGGAGGGGGGACAGGATCTGGTCAAGGGCATCTATACCCTGCCGGTACTGCTGGCCCTGGCCGATCCCTCCACCGGGCCCGAGCTTCGGGCCATGCTGGGAGCTCCCCTCGACGGGCCCAGCCGGGACAAGGCCAAGGCCATGGTGGCCGGCTCGGGGGCCATCGCCCTGGCCATAGCGGCTGCCCGGACCTACGCCGACAAGGCGGCTGCCGCCGCGGCTGAGCTGGGGGAGCCGGGGGTCGCCGGTGCCCTGGCCAACCTGGGCTACGCCATCCTCGACGAGCTGCCCGGCTGAGTCTCTGGCGGCTTCGCCGCCACGGGCGCCGCCCCGCCAGGGGCTCCTGGCCCGCCGCCGGCCGTGGGCCGCAGGGTCGGAAAGGCGATGACCTCTCGTATGTTGGCCACATCGGCCAGCAACATGACCAGGCGGTCGATGCCGATCCCCAGCCCCCCGGTGGGAGGCAGGCCGTACTCCAGGGCCCGCACGAAGTCCTCGTCCATGCCCATGGCCTCGGCGTCGCCCGCCACCCTCTGGGCCGCCTGGGCCTCGAAGCGGGACCTCTGCTCGTCAGGGTCCACCAGCTCCGAGAAGGCATTGCCCAGCTCCCGGCCGGCCACGATCGGCTCGAACCTCTCCACCAGACCGGGCCGGCTGCGGTGGTCCCTGGCCAGGGGCGAGACCTCCTTGGGGTAGTCGCACACGAAGACCGGTCCCCACAGTGAGGCCTCGGTGGTCTTCTCGTAGACTTCCAGGACCAGCTTGCCCGGCCCCCAGGACTCCGCCACCTCCACTCCGGCGCGCCGGGCGACTGCCCGCAGGTCGTCCAGGGCCATCCCCACGTCCACCGTCAGGCCGGCCGTCTCCTCCACCAGCTCGGTCAGGGTTGCCCGGCGCCACGGGGGGGTGAGGTCCAGCTCGCGGCCCCCGTAGGTGATCAGGGCCGAGCCGTGGACCTCGGTAGCCAGGTAGGCCACCAGCTCCTCGGTGAGGACCATCATGTCGGTGTAGTCGGCGTAGGCCTGGTAGAGCTCCAGCATGGTGAACTCGGGGTTGTGACGGGGCGAGATCCCCTCGTTGCGGAACACCCGCCCCACCTCGAAAACCCGCTCGAAGCCCCCGACCACCAGGCGCTTGAGGTGCAGCTCGGTGGCGATCCGCAGGTACAGGTCGACGTCGAGGGCGTTGTGGTGGGTGACGAAGGGCCGGGCCGCCGCCCCTCCGGGCACGCCCTGGAACACGGGCGTCTCCACCTCGATGAAGCCCCGGGCCTCCAGCCAGCGCCGCAGCAGACTCAGCACCCGGCTGCGCAACACCAGGACCCGGCGCGCCTCCTCGTTGGCCCACAGGTCCACGTAGCGCTGGCGGTAGCGGGTCTCTACGTCGGTCACGCCATGCCACTTGTCGCCAAATCCCCGTCGGGCGGCGGCCAGCAGCTCCCACCGGTCCACCTTGACCGACAGCTCACCCCGCCGGGTCCGCATCACCTCTCCCGTCGCCCCCACCCAGTCTCCCAGCGACAGGCGGGTGAGTGCCTCGAAGCCGGCGGTGACGCCAGCCAGGGCGAACAGCTGGACCGAGCCACTCGAGTCGCGCAGCTCGGCGAACGCCAACTTGCCCTGGGCCCGCAGCAGCATCACCCGCCCGGCCACCGACACGATGACGCCCGACTCCTCCCCGGCCTCGAGGGAGCCAAAGTGGGCATGGACGTCCTGCGCAGAAGACGTCTTTACGAAATTGTACGGAATCCCGCTCAAGTCTCTCGCCCACTCTCTAGGTTGCGGTCGTAGATGAGCGCCAGGCCGTACAGGGTCAGCCACGGCTCGTGGTGGGGATCCACCGAGAGGTACGGGATCATGACCTCGGCCAGGCCCCCAGTGGCCACCACGGTAGACGGGCCCACCTGGTCACGCACCCGCCGGCACAGTCCGTCGGCCTGAGCCGCGTAGCCGTACAGGGCCCCCGACTGCATGGACTCGACAGTCGACTTGCCGATCACGTTGCGAGGCTCGACCAGCTCGACTCGAGGCAGGGCGGCGGCCCGGGCGAACAGGGCGTCCAGGCTGATCTCGATGCCCGGCGCAATGGCGCCCCCCAGGTACTCACCTCGCGCCGACACCACGTCGACGGTCGTGGCCGTCCCAAAGTCCACCACCATGGTGGGCCCGCGGTAGAGCTGGTAGGCGGCCACCGCGTTGGCGATCCGGTCAGCTCCCACCTCACGCGGATTGTCGTAGAGGATCGCCATCCCGGTCCTGCATCCCGGCTCGACCACCACGCAGGGGACGCTCAGCCAGGCGCCGACCATCTCCCGCAGGGCGGCCAGGGCCCGAGGAACGGTAGACGAGACGGCGATGCCATCCACGTCGGCAAAGCTCAGGCCGGACAACCCCAGCAGCTGGGACACCATCAGGGCCCACTCGTCGGCGGTGTGACTGGCGTTGGTGGCGATGCGCCAGCGGTGGGCCGGGGCGGCCCCGGCTCCCGTCCGCTGCGAGACGAACAGGCCGATGGCGGTCTGGGTGTTGCCGGCGTCAATGGCGAGGAGCATCTCGGCGTCTATGGCTTTGGCTCGAGGTCGAGCCCAATGTCCAGCACCGGTGCTGAGTGGGTGATGGCTCCCACCGAGATCAGGTCGGCTCCCGCTCGGGCATAGCCGCCCACCGAGTCCAGGCTGATGCGGCCGGAGACCTCGACCAGGGTCCTGGGGTGGCTTTGCTCTCGAACCAGGACCACGCACGCCCGAACCTGGTCCGGAGCCATGTTGTCCAGCAACACCAGGCCGGCTCCGGCCGCCACCGCCTCTTTGACCTGGTCGAGGTGATCGCATTCCACCTCCAGCAGGCGCCCGGGCCAGAGCTGTCGGGCGCGAGTCACCGCATCGCCGATGGCCATGGCCGTCAGGTGGTTGTCCTTCACCAGCACTCCCTCCGACAGGCTGCCCCGGTGGTTGACCCCTCCCCCGGCCCGCACCGCCGCCTTCTCCAGAGCCCGCAGGCCGGGGGTGGTCTTGCGGGTGTCCCAGACGCGGGTGGCCGGGTTGGCGTGTGCCGCTGCGTCCACGTAGCGCCGGGTAAGGCTGGCCACCCCTGACAGATGGCCCAGGAAGTTGAGCGCCGTGCGCTCAGCCGTGAGCACCGAAGCCAACCACCCACTCACGTGAGCCAGCACCTGGCCCGGTCCCAGATCATCTCCATCGTCGACCGTCCATGCGATCTCCACCGTCGGGTCGATCTGGGCGAACGCCTCGGTGGCGCAGAGCCGGCCGGCCAGCACCCCGGTGTCCCTGGCCACCAGGGCGCCCCTGGCCACTGCCCCCATCGGCAACAACGACGCGGTGAGGTCCCCCAGGGGCAACAGGTCCTCGGCCAGGGCCAGCGCCACGGCGCAGCGCACAGCGGTGGCCGGTGGATGCAAGTGGGCGGGGGGCGAGTGGCTCAAGACGCCAAATTTCGCGGATTACCACCGTGGACCAGACGGAGGTGGAAGGCCGGGTCAGCGTCCGGGCAGTCCGAACGGGTGTGGGCGCCCCTGGTCTCGGTACGAGCCGAGGCGGCGATGAGGAGAGCCGAGGCGACGTCGATCAGGTTGAGCAGCTCCCAACCAGCCCGGTCCTCCGGCGCACCGAGGAGAACCCGAACCCGCTCGACGACTTCGGCCGCGCCCGCGAGGGATGTTGCGTCCCGGACCACCCCGGCCAGAGCGGTCATGGCACCCTGGAGCGAGGAGCGCAGAGCCGGAATGTCCGAGGTGGGCGTGACCGCCGGTTCTGGTGACATCTCGCCAGGAGAATCACCATCTCCCATGGGGACCGGCCACCCAGCGATCCCCTGGCCAGAATGCGAGCCCAGGACGGCCCGCATGGCCCCAGTGGGACGAGGCCCCAGCCGGCCGGCGGCGATGGCGTCCACCACCTGGCCGGCGAACACCAGCCCCTCCAGCAGCGAATTGGAGGCCAGTCGGTTGGCCCCGTGCACACCGGTGCAGGCCACCTCGCCGCACGCCCACAGCCCGGGCAGCGATGTCGCCCCGTCGAGGTCGGTGACCACCCCACCGGAGAGGTAATGGGCGGCGGGGGCGACCGGCAGCCAGTCGGAGGCCGGATCCAGTCCGTACTCCTCCAGCGCCCCAGCCATGGCCGGGAAGCGCTCGGCGAAGTGAGCCAGCCCGGTGGCGTCCAGCCAGAGGTGGGGAACGCCCTGGGCAGCCAAGCGCTGCGCCATGGCCCGGCTGACCACGTCCCTGGGAGCAAGCTCGTCGACGAAGTGCTGACCCTCGGCGTCTCGCAAGATGGCGCCGTGGCCCCGCAAGGCCTCGGAGAGCAGCAGCCGGGGGCCGGAGGCCTGGGGGCGGGAGGAGGGTCGTTGCCCATCCCAGTTCCCTCGGCGGGGCGGCCCGGGGTACAGAGCAGTGGGGTGGAACTGCACGAACTCGAGGTCGGTGACCGCCACGCCGGCCCGAAGGGCCATGGCGATGCCGTCGCCCGTCGCCTCGGGCGGGTTGGTGGTCACCGAGAACAGCTGGCCCGCGCCTCCGGTGGCCAGGACAACGTTGGCGGCCCAGATCTGGCGGAGGTCTCCCGCCGGATCGAGGGCCACCACCCCCCGGCATCGGTCCGCTTCGACCAGCAGGTCGAGCGCCAGCCAGCCCTCGAGGATCACCGCCGGGGTGGCCCGGACCGCCGCCACCAGGGCTCGCTCGACCTCGGCTCCGGTGGCCGCTCCTCCGGCATGGACCACCCGAGCGGTGGAATGGCCGCCTTCTCGGGCCAGGGCCAGCTCACCGCTGGGCTGGCGGTCGAAGACGGTGCCCAGGGCGATCAGCTCCTTTACCCGCCGGGGCCCCTCCTTGACCAGTACTCCGGCTGCATCGGTGTCGCACAGCCCCGCCCCGGCGGCCACCGTGTCGACCAGGTGGAGGTCGGTGGAGTCCCGGCCCTCCCGGTCGCGGCACCCGTCGACCGGGAGGACTACGGCAACCCCACCCTGGGCCCATCGGGTGGTGGCATCAGCCAGCTCCCCCTTGGTCAGGATGCCGACCCGCATTGCGGCCAAGGCCTCGGCCGTCCCGACCTCGCCCGTCCCCGCCTTGGCCGCCCGGACCTCGGGTGCCCCCGCCTTGGAACACAGGCTCATGGCTACTGAGAGCCCGGCTACCCCGCTGCCCAGCACCAACACGTCGAGGAACCCTGGAGGAGACGAGTCCAGGTGGTGGGTGCCCACCTACGCAGTGTCCGCCCGTTCGCCAGCTGAGTTGACCGCGTCGACCTGTACCACTCGGGGCTCGAAGCCGTCGAGCTCGGCGTCCTCGTAGTCGGCGTAGGAGATGATGATGACCCTGTCGCCCGGCTGGACCAGGCGGGCCGCCGCCCCATTCAGGCACACCTGGCCAGTTTCCCCAGCGATGGCGTAAGTCTCGAAACGAGCCCCGTTGTCGATGTCGAGCACCGCCACCTGCTCGTGTGGGCGGATGTCGGCCAGCGTCATCAGCCGTGGGTCGAGGCTGATTGATCCTGCGTAGTTCAACTTGGCGTCGGTGACGGTGGCCCGGTGGATCTTCGACTTCATCATGCGCCGTCGCATGACTGCCCCTTGGCGTTGGAGCGCCCTTCAGAGTTGGAGCCCTCGCCCACCACTGCCGCCAGGTTGTCGATGAGGCGCACCACGCCGATCCTGGCCGCCACCAGCAGGCGCACTTCCCCAGCCAGGAGATCAGGGGTCTGCAGGTCGACCGGGTCGACCGCCTCGGCATAGTCGAGATCGGCCAGTGGCTCGGCCGCGATGACGTCCGCCATCACCTGCGACACCGTCGCCGGGTGGCGCTGCCCCGCCTCCACCTGGCGTCGCCCCGCCACCAGAGCGCGGTGAACCACGAGAGCGGCGGCTCGCTCGGTGGCAGACAACCGGCCGTTGCGACTGGAGAGGGCCAGCCCATCACGGTCGCGAACAGTGCGGCAACCCACCACCTCCACCGGGAAGGACAGGTCGGCGGCCAGGCGGCGCACCAGGCACAGCTGCTGGTAGTCCTTCTCTCCGAAGTAGGCCCGACAGGACCCGACCAGGGCAAATAGCTTGGCCACCACCAGGGCCACCCCCTCGAAATGACCTGGCCTGGACCGCCCTTCCAGACGCTGCGACAGGCCGGCCACTCGGATCGAGGTCAGGGGCGGCTGCGAGTACATCTCCTCACGGGAGGGCACGAACAGGTAATCGGCACCTGCCGCCTCAGCCAGGGTGGCGTCGCGGCGCGGGTCTCGGGGATAGCTGGCCGCATCCTCCCCGGCTCCAAACTGCAGCGGGTTGACGAACACGGTGCCCACCACCGTGTCGTTGTCGTGGGCGGCCCGCTGCAGCAGGGACAGGTGACCGGCGTGCAGGGCGCCCATGGTCGCCACCAATCCGATCCGCCTACCGTCCGACCGGGCCGCCTCGCTTGCTTTGACCAGTGCCTCGACGGTATCAATCACCATCATCGCTTCGGGTCCACCCGGTTCAGCTCCATCACCCTGCTTTCGACGTTCCGGCCCCCGCGTCGGAGGTGCCGTTCGTGAGCAGCTCCAGGGTACCTGCCGGCTCGGCCCGACCAACGACCCGGGCCTCCCACCCAGGAGGGACCAGCTCGGGGGCCAGGTCGACCAGGGGAGCCAGCACGAACCCTCTGTCCCACATACGCGGGTGGGGGACCACCAGATCGGCCTCATGGATCTCCAGCTCACCCACCAGCAGCACATCCACATCCAGCGGGCGCGGCCCCCAACGCTCCCCCGGCACCCGCCCGGCTGCCCCTTCCAGCCGGCGACCCAGCGACAGGAGTTGACGAGGGGTCAGATCGGTGTCCAGCTCGGCTACCAGGTTGAGGTAGGGGCCCTGGCCGGGCGGACCGCCAACCGGGTCACTCTCGTACACGGGGGAGACGGCCACCAGGTCGGGGAGAGCCGACACCGCCTCCCTCAGGTGCCGCCGCCGGTCACCCAGGTTGGTGCCCAGTCCCAGGAAGGCCCTCACCGGAGCCCAGCGTCGGGCCCGTCGCCAGCGTCGGGCCGGTCGGGCCGGTCGGGCCGGTCGGGCCGGTCGGGGCGCCGGGTCAGCCGGACGCCTACCGATGCGAGGTCGGCGGCGACGGGTGGACGCAGCTTGCGCACCGTTACCGTGACCGACAGTGCCTGCTGGTCAGCCAGCACCGCCCGGGCAATGGCGCCGGCCAGGCCCTCCAGCAGCCGGAAGCTCTCGCCGTGCACCACCGCCGCCGCGGCCTGCACGGCCCGGGCGTAGTCAACCGTGTCGGCCAGCTCATCGCTGTCGGCCGCTCGTCCGAGATCCACCTCCACGTCCAGATCGACCTCGAAGGGCTGGGCCCGCTCCTGCTCCTCGGCCAGGGCACCGTGGGTACCAACCACCCGAAGGCCTCGCAGCTCGATGCGGCCAGGGCTGCCCACCGCTCAGAGCTCTGGGACCAGGGCCACCAGCTCCCGGCCCACCGAACCCATCTGTCGGCCCACCATCTGCTCGAGGATACTGATGGCCTGAGCTCCGCTGGCCAGTTTCTTCGACCAGAGCAGGTAGCCAGCCATGGCCCCCATCAACTGATCGCTCAGCTCCTCCTCGTGCACCAGAACGTGCTCGTCTGCCTCCGACAGCTGGCGCAGCTGGGCGTAGAGATCGACCAGGCTGGTCCGGACCTCGCTATTGGCCGAGAAGGGGACCTGAGACCAGGCCATCCCCAACTGCTCGTAGGCGCGCAGGTTGTGAGGCGACCCGAGCAACGAGACCATCCGAGTAAAGCCCTGGCTCCTCAGCCAGAGGATCTCCTCCTGACGGCGGACCGGGCGATGGTTGCGAGATTGGCCACCGGGCCGCTCGGAGATGGCCAACTGGTCCTTGATGATCCAGGCGAAGTTGCGCGGCGGGATGCCGTCAGCCCACCGCCCCCTCAAGAGCACCGCCCAGAGGCACAGCCCACCACCTGGGCCGCCTGGACGGTGCCAGCCACGTCGTGAGCCCGCACCATTCCCACACCGGCCGAAATGGCCCACACCGCCGTGGCCAGGGACTCCTCGGTGCGGTCGTGCACCGGGGCAGGCGTGGCCCGGGCTGGGTCTACCGAGCCAAGGAAGCTCTTGCGGCTGGTGCCGACCAGGACCGGGTAGCCGCCGGCGACCAGCTCGTGCAGGTGGCGGAGGAGCGTGAGGTTGTGACCAGGCCGTTTTCCGAACCCGATGCCGGGGTCGATCCAGACCTCAGTCACCCCCAGGGACAGGGCTTTCTCGGCCCGGGCGAAGAGGAAGTGGCGCACCTCGGCCACCACGTCGGTGTAGCTCGGGTTGTCCTGCATGTCCTGGGGCGTTCCCTGCATGTGCATGACCACCCATCCCGCCCCGGCGGCCGCCGCCACCTCGGCCAGGGAGGCGGTGATGTCGTTCACCAGGGTGGCCCCGGCCGCCAGCGCCGCCTCGGCAACCGACACCTTGGCCGTGTCGATGGAGACCCGGCCGTGGGGTGCCAGGGCCTCGACTACCGGCAGCACCCGCCGGCATTCCTCGGCGGCGGAGACCGGATTGGCGCCAGGCCGGCTGGATTCCCCCCCGATGTCGATCACCGCCGCCCCCTCGGCCAGCATCTCCAAGCCGCGGGCCACCGCCACGTCGTGATCGAGATAGCGCCCACCGTCGGAAAATGAGTCGGGCGTGACGTTCAGCACTCCCATGACCAGCGCAGGCATCGCCGGCCAGCGTAAACGGCCCAGACTGCCGGTGGGCCAGTCAGCGCCCTGCGCCCGGACCACCGTGGATGAACTGCATGGCCTCGGACCGGGTGGCCAGGTCCGCCCTGAAGAGGCCACGGACCGCCGACGTCACCGTTATGGCTCCCGGTTTGCGTACCCCTCGCATGGACATGCAGAGGTGCTCGGCCTCGACGACCACCAGGACCCCCCGCGGCTCGAGCACTCTTTCGAGGGTGTCGGCCACCTGCGTGGTCATACGCTCCTGGACCTGGAGGCGCTGGGCGAAGCCGTCCACCACCCGGGCCAGCTTGGACAGACCGGTGATTCGACCCTCCTGGTTGGGGATGTAGGCCACATGGGCCCGGCCGACGAAGGGCACCAGGTGGTGCTCGCACAACGAGGCGAAGGCCATGTCCTTCACCATCACCATCTCGTCGTGGTCGGCCGCGAAGGTCACGGTGAGGTGCCGAGCCGGGTCGTCATGCAGGCCGGCCAGTACCTCCTCGTACATGGCCGCCACCCGCTGGGGCGTCTCGATCAGTCCCTCCCGGTGCGGATCCTCGCCAATGGCAGTGAGCAGCTCGTTCACCGCCGCCTGCACCCGGAGGCGGTCGACGCCCAACGCCTTACCGGGGCACCGTCGGGTTGGACGAGTCGGGCCCGCGGTAGACGTGCACGTCCGAGAGGTTGCGGTAGCGTTCGCCGGCATCCAGCCCGTAGCCCACCACGAAGTCGGGTGGGATGTGGAAACCCACATATCGCAGGTCCAGCTCGGTGCGCTGGAGACCATCCTTGACCAGCAGGGCACAGACCTCCAGGCTGGCCGGGTGGCGAGCCAGCAGGTTGCGCCGCAGGTAGGAGAGGGTGAGGCCGCTGTCCACGATGTCCTCCACCACCAGGACGTGACGCCCGGTCAGGTCGAGGTCCAGATCCTTGACTATGCGCACCACCCCGCTGGTCTTGGTGGCGCTGCCGTAGGAGGCCACCGCCATGAAGTCGAACTCGACGGGCAGGCGGATGGCGCGGGCCAGGTCGCTCATGAAGATGAAGGCGCCCTTGAGCACGCCCACCAGCAAGGGAGCTCGACCTGCGTAGTCAGCGGTTATCTGGTCGCCCAGGGCGGTCACTCGAGCCAGGAGGTCGGCGGAGGCGACCACAGTGGCGCCCAAGTCGATCCCCGACCAGCGAGCGGCACCGGTTTGGGCGCCGGCCGAGCCGTCGGGCTCAGGAGCCGAGGTCATGGGCACCGCTGGGCCGCCATGATTGGCTCGGCTCTGAGGCGACCCTTGGTGCGCGCCACTCGGCGACCGCCTCCCACCTCGGTGGCCCGGACCTGGCCGCCCGCCACCGCCAGCACTCGCTCGACCGCGGCTGCTCCCGGCGCATAGCCCCGCTCGTCCCTGAGCCAGCGCCGCACGCTGCGCCGGGCCAGGGGCCGGGCGGCCCCGGTCAGCCAGCGGGCGTCGGTGGGGTCCCCTCCGACCGCCATGTGGTCCAGCAGGTCAGCCTCGTCGGCCAACAGAGCGGCCTGGCGGGTCAAGACCGGGACCACGTCCCGGCCGGCCACCTCACACAAGAGGGGGACCACCTCGTGGCGGACCCGGTTACGGCGATGAGCTGGGTCGAAATTGGTAGGATCGGTGACCGGTTCCAGCCCCATGGACGCGCACAGGGCGACCGTCTCGTGTCGCCGCAGGTCGAGAATGGGATGGCGTGGTCCAGGGCGCATGCCGGCCAGGCCATCCAGACCAGATCCGCGCATGAGGTTGAGGATCATGGTCTCGGCCTGGTCGTCCGCCGTGTGCCCGGTGGCTGCTCCCTCGCCCAGGGCGACCAACCGGACAGCCCGGGCCCGGGCCTCCAGATTGGGCCCGGGAGCCACGTGGACCTTCTCCGCCCGAAGGCGGGCACCGAAGCGCCGAGCGGCCACCGCCACCACCTCGGCTTCGGTTGACGAACCAGGGCGCAACCCATGGTCCACGTGAACCGCGGTGACCCGACAGCCAGCCGCGGTAGCCAGGACCAACAGGGCCAGCGAGTCAGCGCCGCCAGAGACGCCACACGTGACAGGCGTGCCAGGCGGAGGAAATCGGCATCTGGCCAGCAGTGCGACGGTCAAGCCGGCGCGCGTCTCAGCAAGCGGCACCGGGCAGCTCAACCCTCGGCGCCGGCACGGGCCACTCAACCCTCGGCGGCGGCGGCGGCCCGCACCCTGCTCACCCACCGAGGCGGATCCCGGACCTCCTCCAAGCTGGGCAGCCACTCGGGCCCCCGCCACACCCTGTCGAACAACTCCATACCACCCTCGGCCTCCACCGCCGCGATGAAGTCCTCACCCTCCTGGTACTGGCGCATCTTGGCCTCCAGGCCGATCAGCTGCTGCAACAGCCGGGCCGGCCCCCTAGCCTGGTTGCGACGCTCCCGGAGTACCCGGGAGAAATGGCCGGCACTGGGGATGGCGGCCGCCCCGGCCCGGTCCATGACCACGTCACCGTGGCCCTCCAGCAGGCTCATGAGGCTCTGGAGCTCACCGATGACCGCCCGTTGCTCGGGCCCAGCCACCAGGTTGAGCAGGCCTCCGTCGGCCAACGGGTTGGTCCCTTGGCGGATCTGACCAGCCGCCGTCTTGAATGCCTCCAGGAGCCGGCGAGGGTCAGGGTCGATGCTCCCTATTCCCTTCTCGACCAGAGCCAGGAAGTGAGCCCGCATCCAGGGCACGCCGGTGAACTGGGCTCGGTGGGTGACCTCGTGGAGCGCCAGCCAGAGCCGAAATTGCTTGGGGGGGAACCCGAAGCGCTTCTCCAGGCCCACGATGTTGGGCCCCACGAAGTAGACCATGTCCTGGTCCTCGGGGCGCTCTTCCTCGACCAGGAGCAGGTCGTACTGGCCGAGGACACGGGTCGACATCCATCCCAGGATGGTGCCCACCTGCACCCCGGCTGCCACCCGCCCGACACCGGCCAGGGGCCCGGCCGTCAGGCGGGGTGCGATCCGGTCGATCACCGGACGCAGCAGGCGCTGGAAGGAGGCCACGTTGGCCGTGACCCATCCCGCCCGGTCGGTCACCCGGGCCCGGGCCGGGCCGGCCAGTGATCGCAGGCCGGTGGCCGCCCCCACCAACTCCTCAGCCTGGGCCGTGAGCTCGTCGAAATGGGCCTGGAGGGTAGCCGGATGGTAGTCCTCGGTGGGTCCCTTGACATCGGCCACCCGGGCGGCCACCCGCTGCACGACGTCCCAGGAGATGGCCTCGCTCATGATAACCCTCCTCCGCCGGGACTACTACCGCCGGGACTAATACCGCCGGGACTACGGCGCTCTCCTCTCATTGACAGTGCTCCGCAGGGGCAACGGCGCTTCGCCCTCATTGGCTCAGCTCGTGACCGATGGCTGCCGCCACCTTGGCCCGCAGCCGGTCAGGGACCCGGTCCCGACACCGGCTGGCGATCATGTGGCGAAGCTCGGCCTCGAAGTCGAAGGCCTCCAGGCACGGCCCGCAATCGTCCAGGTGGCCACGGATCTGCGCCCGCTTGTCTTCCGTCAGTTCGCCGTCCAAGAAGTGGTAGAGGCGGTGGATCGTCTCCTGGCAACTGTCGCCGTCGTGCATCTGGTCATCCTCCTGGGCTGAGTCGGGCAGTCCGCAGGCAGATCACCTGTCTCGGTCACCGACGAGGCCTCGTTCCAAGCCAAATTCCCACAACGCCTTTTGGAGCGCTCTTCTTCCGCGATGCAGCCGGCTCATCACCGTGCCCACCGGGACGTCGGTGATCTCGGCAATCTCCTTGTAGGAGAAACCCTCCACGTCGGCCAGCAGCACGGCCATGCGGAACTGCTCGGGCAGTGACTCCAGCGCCTCTTTGACCTCGGTGTCGGTGAAGTGGGCCATCACCTCGTCCTCCGCGCTGATTCCCGCCGCCGCCGCCTCCAGCCCGCCGAGCCGCCGGTACAGGTACAGGTCCTCGACATCTTCGATCTCGCTCTGCTCCGGGCGGCGCTTGCGGGCCCGGTAGCTGTTGATGAAGGTATTGGTGAGGATCTTGTACAGCCAGGCCTTGAGGTTGGTCCCCTCCCGGAATCCCCCAAACGCCCGGTATGCCTTGAGATAGGTCTCCTGGACCAGGTCCTCGGCATCGCTCGGGTTGCGGGTCATCCGCAGCGCGGCGCTGTAGAGGGCGCCCATGTGCTGCATCGCCTGGTCGGCGAAGTCCCCCTGGTCGGCCATCCCAGCACAGTAGCCGCGGCCTGGATCAGACTGACTGAGGGCGGGAGGGAAGGGAGCCCGAGAGGGGAATCGAACCCCTGACCTTTCGATTACGAGTCGAATGCTCTGCCGTCTGAGCTACTCGGGCGGTGCGTCCAAAGTAAACCACCAGTGCCGAGAGATCGGCTCTGTCTGGCCATCAGGCGCGAAATTGAGCGCCGCCACCCTCCATCGGTGCCCCCACCTCCATGGGCACGGCCGCCGGGAGACCCAGCGCCAGCCCCTGCAGCAGTAGGGTCTCGTTGGGATTGCGGTCCAGGGCGGCGGCCGCCGCCTGAATGGCCTGAATGGCCTGAACCCAACCCGCAGTGAGCCGCCCGGTGGCCCCTCCCCCAGTGCTCGAGGTGGACAGCAGTCGGTCCCGGTAGACCCCAGCCATGGCTGCCAACCCGTAACGCAGCTCGTCGGTCCTCCACCGCCGTTGCTCGCGCCGGTGACGGGCCTGGACCTCACTCTGGCCCGGTATGCCTCGTTCGCCGGCCATTCGGGACCTGGAGGCCAGCACCTCCAGCTCGGCCGTCTGGCGGCTCCTGAGCGGTTCCAGGGTGGCGTCGGCACTGGCCAACAGCTCGTCCACCACTGATGCCACCGCCGAGCCGGTGCCGTCCAAGCGCTGGGGAGCCTCTCGCCAGCGGGCCAGGCGGGCAGTGATGGCCGGATCGGAGGCCAGCAGGCGGGCCCGGTCCATGCGCCCGCCGGAGGCGGCTGCCGCCTCACGAGCCGTCCGCTCGTCGATGCCCTCCACCCGGAGCTGGGCGACCAACGCGTCAGGTGAGAGGGGAACGAAGTCGATCCGGGCGCATCGGCTGGCCAGGGTCACCAGGGCGGGAGCCAGGTGCTCGGCCAGGACGACGAAGACGGTGGTCGGGGGCGGCTCCTCGATGGTCTTGAGCAGGGCGGGGGCGGCCTTGTCGACCAGGTGGAAGTCGACCAGCACCAGTACCTGATATCGGCCCTCGAGGGGGCTGCGCACGGCCATCCGGGTGATCTCCCGAGCCTCGTCCACCCGGATGAAGGCCGCCGCCCGCTCCACCACCGCCAGGTCGGGATGGCCCTCGGCCAGGGCTCGCCGGCAGTCGGCGCACTGGCCACAGCCGCCCTGGCGGCACAGCAGGGAGGCGGCGAAGGAGCGGGCGGCAGCCCGCTTGCCCGACCCGGGCGGCCCCACCAGCAGGTAAGCGTGGACCGGGGCACGAGTCGCCGCCCGCAGGGCGCCCACCGCCTGGTCCTGGCCCACCACGTCGGCATACAGGTCAGCCATGGGTCTGGACTCTACGGCTGGGTGGGGAGAGGGGCTATCCGCCGAGGACCTCGATCGGGCAGCGTAGGCCGCCCACCCGGCCCAGTCGCTCATCGCTGGTGATGAGGGTGGCCTCCATCGCCTCGGCCAGCGCCACATACACCGCGTCCCACCCCCGGACGTTCATGCGCAGCTCCCATGCCCGGTCCAGGAGGCCACGGTGGGCGAACCGCTCCCCTGGCCAGTCCCTCAGATCCTCGACCGCCTGGTAAGCCGCGGTGGCGTCGAGGCGGCGGAGGAGCCAGTCTCGCCGGATCACATTGAGGACCTCGACGTCGACCACGTGAGGAGCGACGTGATCAGGGTCATCGGCCAGGCGATGCCTGATCTCATCCGCCCGGGGAGAACCGGTGACCACCTCGTAGAGGCAGGAAGCGTCAACCACCAGCATCCGGCCAGGGCCCCCGGACCTCGTCCAATGCCTCGATCACATCGGCGGTGGTGGTGGTGGTGTGACGCCGCCGGGTGCGCGCCAGCCATTCCTCCAACGGGGGCCGCGCTGCAATACGGGCTGCCTCCCGGCGCAGCAGCTCCGGAACAGTCACACCGGCCGCCGCGGCATGGCGCTGGAGGGCGGCATAGACGTCGTCATCCAAGTCCCGTATCTGCACCGTTCTAGGCACAGATACATGTTAGCATGCGAATATGCATCTTACCGGGGATGGCAGTCGGCCGTGAGAGCGCCCAGAGTCCTACTGCTCGGGGCGGCGGCCGGGGCGGCAGGCACTACTGCGCTCAATGCCGTCACCTATCTGGATATGGTGGTTCGGGCCAGGCCGACCAGCAGCACACCCCAGGACACCGTCGAGAAGCTCTCGGAGAAGCTCCACGTCCCCATCCCCGGCGGTCGCGAGGCGCGGGAGAACCGCATCGCCGGACTCGGTCCCCTCACCGGCCTGGCTGCCGGTGTGGGCGTGGGCGCCCTGTTGGGCCTGGCCTGCTCGGCCGGCTGGCGCCCGGGTCGGGTGGTGGGCGGCGTGGTGGCCACGGTGGGAGCGCTGGTGGGTGGCAATGGGCCCATGGTGGCCCTGGGGATAACCGACCCCCGCAACTGGGGGGCCAAGGACTGGGCGAGCGACATTGTCCCCCACCTGGCCTACGGCGCGGTCACCGCCGCTGTTCTGCGGGGGTTGGCCCACTCGCGGTAGCCGCTGGACGCGTGACCTCGGCGATGCGAACGATGGTGACCCAGCTATCGGGAGCCGGTGAGGTGGCCGAAGGCGATGATGTTGCTCTGATAGTGCCCGGTGGCGGAGTCGAAGCTGCCCCCACAGGTCACCAGGCGTAGGGCCGGATTATTGGTATTGCCATAGACCGCCTGGATGGGAAACTGATCCTTGGGATAGGAGCGCACTCCGTCGATGGTGAACACCGTGACTGCGCCGTCGGCCAGGGTGACGTCAACCTCGTTGCCAGGGCGTAGGTCACCCAGCTTGTAGAAGACCGAGGGCCCCTGCTTGGCCGAGTCCACGTGGCCCTCGATGATCGAGGGACCGAGCTGGCCTGGCGTTGGCGAGTACTGGTACCAGGCCGCCTTGTTGTAGTCAGGACCGGGCTGGGGCACGGCGATGGTGCCGTCGGCATTCTCCCCGATGGCCGTAACGTCCGAGCTGACACCGATGGCCGGGATGCGGATCGCCGCTGGCTGGGACCGTGTCAGCGGACCAGAGCCGGATGGCTGAGTCGTGGTCAACGCTCCTGATGGCTGGTGCGCACCCGGGCTGGTCGGCGGCTGGGGAGCGCCGGGGTGACCGACCAGCGCCACGATGACGGCCACCGCTCCAGCTACCACCAACAGCGCAGCCCGAGCCAGCGCGGTCGTGCGCCTCGTCAACGTCGTTACCCTACCGTGCAGCAGGCGGTGCTGTACCTGCCTGCAACGTCAGGATGGTTGAGTCACATAGCGCTACTTTTCCCGGGACAACCAAAATGTTTGTCTGATTCGGAGGAAATATTTGGACGTATGTGGACTTTGGTACTTGGCCACCATTGCATAAGTTTGGAACGGTAATCAGTTCTGCACTAGCTGATTGGTTGGGTTGCAATCTTATCGGCGCACCGGTTGGTCCGGACCGAATGGCCGCCCGGCCGATCTCCTGATGACTTCCACTCAGAAATGAGACCCCGGGAAAACCGACAATAATACACGCCCTCGTTCCAGTGTTCCGAAGGACGATTAGATAATACTCATGGCCTCCGCCACCAGGAATCGGTTTCACGGAAGCGACGAGAGATGGCGTGGAACAGGCTGCTGGAGTGCCGGACGAAGGAGACGGTGGAGCATGTGTCGTACCGGGAGAGTTGGGCAACGGAGGCAACGGGACACCAGTGGCAGGGCTCGAGCTGGGTGGCGCTGAAACTACCGTTACATCCGGTGTCGTTGACGAGACTGCGGGAGTCGGCGTAATCGATGAACTCGAAGAAGCCTGTGTCACAGTGGTTGTCGGCGATGCACCAGAGCGTTTCGCTCCGCACCCCGCGAAAAGGAGCGTCCCCACTAGGGCTAAGAAGAGCGGATTCGCTATCCAGCCATGTCTTCTTAACTGTAACTCTCGTGCTTTAGGTGTACGCTGTACCGTTGGCCAGACTCCCCACTGTGGCAGTGGTGGTGCTGCCGTCGGGGGTGGTAGCGGTGAGGTTGCTAGGTTGTTGGTCACCGGTGTCACGTCCCACCCGCGTTCCCTCATTTTGATTCACCCGTAGATCCGGGAACCACGAGGTGAATTTGTGGATAGCACAAATAGCCTTTCGTCGGTAGCGTACCGAGTGAGTATCGTTCGGCGGGGTGACAACCAGCGAGCTGTATGCGGGACATGGCGGTCCCCCAGACGTTGGCCCAGTTAGACCCTCGAGAAGCGCAGAAGCCGTCTGACCGTTGTCCAGGCTCACAGTTGATTCAGGCCCCGCAGTACTGATCCCACCCAGATACCCACTAGGCGCTCGTCTTGCCTGAACTCCACCACTTCCACTGGTAGCTACTCCATCCACACCTGGATAACCGTACAAAGAGCACAATTGGCCGTGATTGCCAAACAGCACGACATACCCGGAGTGGTCTGCTCCACCCGGAATCCCGTTGATAGTGATTGACAGCTGCGATGTCACACAAGGAGGAACACTCGCCTTACTTTCGGGGGCGTTAATTGACGAGGAATCCGGCGGGGCCGCCTGGGAGAGCGTTGAGGTAGGGGCTATCGATGGCGCTATCGAGGTGCCCGGCTGGATCACCCCCGAGGACGACGTGGACCTCGAAGTGGCGCTACTGACAGTGGTCGATTGTCTGGGCGAGGCGGTACGGGTACCACAAGCCGAGATTAACGGAACTGTTAGTAAGCCTATAAGCACCGGGCGCATATTCTTACTACAGCCCTTAATGTAGAGAACGACACTTATCATGGGACCCATGGGTAGTGCCCCTTCCTCACGTCAATGACCCTTATCGGGGATCGACGCTGGCAGGGCTGCGAGGGGCGATGGCCGCCTACACGGCGGATTTCGACCCGGCCGTGGTCTGTCCTGGTCGGGCCGGCCAGGTGGTGGCCCAGGCCGGCGCCATCGAGAAGATGGCGGCCACCATCAAGTCACTGGCCGCCGCCTGGATGGCCCAGGGGGATAACGCCAGGGCGCAGGGCTCTCGCTCCCCCGCCCACGAGCTGGCCCGGCGTACCGGTGCCTCCCTGGGAGCTGCCCGCCAGTCCATCGAGGTTCGCCAGCGTCTGGCCCACCAGC
>JAABUZ0100000253.1_pt1 | contig 139317 bp, 145 predicted proteins | sample 5562091 | NCBI WGS metagenome assembly JAABUZ01 (sample SAMN12813069, study PRJNA571459) | rock metagenome | isolation source: Antarctica rocks | place: Antarctica: Victoria Land, Linnaeus Terrace sud | collected 2015-12-21 | reverse complement strand
AAGCAGAGAACAAACAACCAAAACTCCCTGTTTTGGTTGGTTTGCTACTGTACGAGACTTTGCATAAGGCACTGTACCTACCTAAGCCGGATGGGCGGGGACTGTGATGGCGGAGGAGGGGTCCTAGGACGCGCTGTTGCAAGGAGAGCTGGGCTGTGTTGAAAGGGCTCGCTCACCAATCCTCGTTTCCTTTTAAAAATAATAATAATAATATATATATATACTGCAAACACCGTAAATCTCTATGACGAAACCCCAAATGCACCGTCTATGTTTTGCCGCCATCATACCCACCAGGTCCCCAAAAACACAACCGTAGTATACGCCGTCAAAAGCGAGTACTGCGCCTCGAAAAAATGATGCAACGCCCCATTCCGCACCCTCTTCGCCTCCTCCCTCGGATACGCAACCCCGCTCTTCTCATCCCTCTCCAGCAACTCCTCCATCTCCGCCACCTTCGGCGGCCAAATCGCATACCCGACCGGCGTCCACGCCGCTGCAATACTGACCAGCCACGTCACGGGCGGCCAGAACGCGTGCGTGAGGAGGTAGAGCAGCTGGTCGCGGAGGGTGGGCTTGGTGGCGCAGCGGGCGGTGCTGACGATGACGGCGGCGATGGTGAAGAGGATGTAGAGGAGGTGGAGCGCGCCGGAGTAGGTCCAGAGGATGACTTTGAGGCGGCGGGAGAGGGGGGCGCGGAGGTGGGGGGTGCGTTCGCGGAGTTCGGACGAGAGGGAGCCGGACGGTTTGAAGGCGGTGGTGCGGCCGCCGAGGCAGCGGGGGAGGAGGAAGACGGTGAGAAGGGAGATGGTGTGGTCTGGGTTTGGGGTTAATAGGCTCTCAAGCGGTTCGGGTGGGCACGGGACTCACAGGGGGCCATCCACAGCAGTGATCGACTCCCTCGTTGCCCCGTTCTGTATCCTGCGGGTAAGAAGGTCACGATTTCATTTACGCGATTACAAATCAACGCGAGCCAGCAGGACCTGATTAGCCACCGCAGATCTTCTTCGTTGGCATATGCAATCATTTGACCGCCTGATATCAAGACTGCCGGCATTGCGAAAAGTGAAACGGTAAGGAGGATGTTAGCGAGACAGGCGATGGCGTACATGAAGCCGGAAATGCGTTGGGATAGAGTCAGGTTGCGAATCTCGGAGCCGCCAAGGCAGAAGCGAAGGCGTAAGGCTGTTTGCATTGTACCGACGGTCTGGGATGACGATTAGCGTGATGTCGCTATCATACATGGTAGCACGGGATCTTTACCCATCTCGTTCGTTGCTTGATATGGCTTCCGTAGCTATCAGGCACCGTTCCATACTGTAGTGGTTCGTGAACGTAGACAGTCTTCCATCCCGCGGCGAGGAGTAGAGTCGATGTCAAGACATCCTCAGCTACCGACCCCACGGGTATCTGACCAATGTCATCCAAGGCGTTGCGTCGAACAACATATCCGGATCCAGTACACCATGCAACACCCACAGCGTCCTTGATCGGCTCCGATGCGTGGACGAAGAAATCCAGACTTTGATACAGAGGGTCGCTAGGAGGCGTGTTGTAAAAGAGCTTTGAGCGGTTGGTATAGAAATGTTCAACCACAATAGCGACGTGAGACGTACCTGAGGAGGGCAAGCAAGAGCGCATCGCTCATCCGCAAGCATGTGAGGTAAGATTGCTCTTAACCAATGGGGTTCCGGGATCATGTCCGCATCTAATGCCGCAACAAATTCTCCTCTTCCGCCTTCCATGCTTAGCGTCTGCTCCAGACCATAGTTCAGATTGCCTGCCTTGAAGTGGTGAGGCACACCGGGCAGTTTTGGCCGCGATCTGTAATGAAGATTTGCGTACTGTGCGCTCAAAGCTTGGACCGCACGATACAAAGCTGGGGACCTGCCGTCATCCAAAACAATGACTCGAAAGGAATCTAAAGGATAATCTAGCGAGCATGCAGCGCGAGTAGTATTCAGTATCAGGTCGTCATCTTCACCACAGCAGGTAATCAGCACGTCCACTGTCGGTACTGAATCTCCCCTGAGGCGCAATTTCTTCCTCTTCCTTGGCTTGACAACGTACACTGACCAGAGCGAATGGAACATGATCGGTACGGCAATGCCAACTTCGGTGGCTATGAAAATCCAGGCTGCCGGAAACACCCTGCGATAAGCATGCTGGGCCGCAAGGGTAAAGTAAATTCGAAGACTAAAGTAGAGGCCGTAGGTGGCCAATGCTGCTACCGACAAGAAGCCCGAGGAAAAGTATATGTAGCGTTTCCAAGGCTTCATGAGGTCCATGTCATCTCTGCGAGCCAGCACTTCGATGGGGTAGAGTGTTTTTGGCTCGATATATATTGCAGAGTGAAAGGTTTGGGTTGAAGAAGGAGTGTCTCCCTAGTGAGGTTCGTACGACTGTCAGTGGATACGATGACCGTATTGACGAGCTTGTGGAACGACATACGTCCTGGGCCCATCTCTTCGGTGACTTTGTGACATCGTTTGTACTTTTCTCTGCTGCCAAGTCCGATGCATAATTTTCGGAAGCTTGGTTTGCAACCAGCGACGAGTTGACCTTTTCGAGGTCATAAACCACTGGAGTGGTGTCGCCTCGCTCGTAGCATGAGGTGGTTTCGCTTGCCGCAACGGTCGAGCTCATGGATATATCCATACTCTTTCAACAGCGCAGAAGCATGGCAGCAGACTGCAGCAGCTGCCGTCCCTGAGGCAAGCAACAGCAGTGCTTCCCAGGCTTCGCCTAAGTACAGCCAACAAGGCCGACATCGTCATCTTTCCCAAGTACCTCGGCAACTTTCTGGATTAGGGTTTGCTGATATGCATCATTACCGTGGTCTTCATGTTGCCTTGCAGGTCTCTGGGGGAAAGGGTTGGGATGTTTGATAGCACTGTATGATTGTAGACGCGACGAGGGGGCAGTTCAAATCCTGCGATTGGCTGGAAGCACCAGCAACAGACCCCTCTTTGGACGAGACCGAGCTGCAGGGGCCTGGTGTCCAGCGAAGGACAACCACACAGCTTAACAGACGCGCAAAATCAAGATACCGACACTTGTCGAGGTCAGTACACATGGATCAACGGAATATGAAGCACTGGACAATGCCGGTGTTCTACAAGTTATACGATCTTTAGGTATAACCGTTTTTGTACTACAGACTCACCGCAGTAGTATCAATCTCCGACCATTCGCACAACCTGTACCATAAGGTACTGTGGTCAGGCGTTGTTCGGCGTCGCTCAAAGCGCAAGCAGCAGCGGGTACACACCGAAATAGCAGATGAAGGCTTGGGCTAAGGCACGCTGGATGATCGGCACTGCGAGATACCGCGACTCGCCGATTGTCCCCTTCCACCTGTGTCGGTCCCTCTCTTTTTGGTTGGTACTGTGACTGATAAGAAGCTGCAGATGGGTGCAATGCACAACTCCGTCATGCTCGCTGTCAGAATAAACTTTCTCGGAGCTTACCGTTTGCGGATGCAGGGAGGATGATGCGCATGGCTGATCGAGATAACGGCTGAAGCCGTACGAGTACAGATTATATGTAGTAAATCGCAGTAAAGAAGCTGGATGGTGACAACAAAGACGCCTATAACGGGGAAGCTTGTGAAGCATGACTTGCTATGACGTCGCGTAACTTCTGACCCGTACATCCGCTACTGTCGAGTGGAAGAAAAGCCCTAACCTTGGATGTAGGGTAATGAATACAATTTTACAGCAAGGGAAAGAAATAAAACGGTCATCCGAACGTCGTATGGAATTCTGATTGCTAGAATCACGGAATTGAGTAACACACTGCGAGAGGGCAAGTTCTAGAAAGGTTGGACAAACCATGTCGACCGAACAGAGGTCGGCTGCGTGTTCAACGCATTATCCCAGCACCTCACCACCGGTTCCTACCAGCCTTCCGCATCGACGGACAGGTCGAAGCTCCACAATCTCCATGCGTAAAAAATTTTCGGGCTCAATCGGTCATACGGAACCTCATACCATACGCTACCGTCGTCGCCACTCACGTCGACTCTGATAGGCTAGCGACCTCCACCACTGTAAGCCCACCCTCTCATCGTAATCTTGCCATCATGAACGATCACGGATTTGTCGGTTGGGTACATGATTGCCGACGACACGGGCATGTCTTGGATGGAGAACCCGGAGCTGTAGGTTGCGTTGTGTTTACCGCATTGAGGGCTATAGTAGAGATACTCTGTCTTCTGAACCGGCGCACGACTGGGTTCAGCGATGGCGTCGATGCGGGCGAGCCACTTGACACTCCTGATCATAACATTCGTCAGCATGATAAAGATTTGAGGAGGGCTACTGCTCGGAATCTGTACCTGGCCCCAATGTAGCCAAAGACGACCGCGCGCAAAGGAAAGCCATGGATTTTCGGAAGCGGTTTACCGTTCATTTCCCACGCCAGCATGACTTCATGGATCCTTACCTTCCTCCAGGGTACAGAAACTACGTAATTGTAGACTCTACCTTTCTTGAACTAGGTATCGACACCCATGAACTCAATGTGCTGGGCTTCGTCTTTCAAGCCACCGCAATGCTTGATCACCTTTTTCAAGCTGACACCAGTCCATCTTGCAGTACCAATGGCGCCCTCACCCCACTGTGCTTATAAGCGTGGGTATTAATCATGAAAAAAGGCTAATTACTGGCGCGTTGATCAACTCATCACCATTTGTACGCAGCACTCATCTTAGTTCGATGCATCATGAATCAAATGGTTGCGTTTGCACTCACCCCCTGGGTATTCCTGAATCTGTTCGATTCTTCGGGTCCCTGAGCACTGCGTCGTTACAATAGCTGATTGACATGGGAAAACAGTCTCATTTTTCAAGTCCTTCATCGTGAGTCGCTTGGGCTGGTTGACCATGCCGCCTATTTCCAGAAAGTAGTGATCTTCGTCGATAACCAGGATACCACCATGGTTTCGAACGAAGCGGTCCTCGTTACGCGTCAACTCGGTCTCGACAAGGCGATCCTATTATAGGTAAGGATCAAACTCTGCCATTTCAGGTTTTTGGCATACCCTTGGAGGCTCTCCGTTGTAAGGGAATTCTAGTACATGTATCATATCATCGGCTTTCTCTTCCTTGACAATATCCCAGCTCTTCTGCGGCATGTGTTCAAGAGTTGGTCCGAGCGCGGCATGATATTGCTTCCATCGGACCCCCTCAAGCCGCGGGTTGGTGTCGGGTAGAGGCTGCAATTGGTACTCCGGAAACTGCAGGTATAGGTTAGCTACATGGTGAAGTGTAAACACTTCAGCTTCTTCTGACTCATGCGAGTATGTACTGCGCCAAGATCTTAGCTGCCTCGGCTTTCTTTTCGGGATATTTCTCCCAATCAATGTAGCCGTGCCATCCCTTGTGTTCTTCGGGGAAGTGCGCCTCAGGATGATTGGACTCTCGCAGAGGGATGTCGAACCTCGACTGGTCTTCTGCAGTGTCAAGCGTGGTCTCAGCCATTGTGGGAAAGCGCAGGTGCACTTTCAGTTGCACCTCGGTATGTTTGGGACAACAAGATACTCGACTGTAGCACTTGAAGCAAGACACCGACGATTTCCAGAGTTGAAGTCGCGTCAAAATCCGCGAGAGAGAAACAGGGACTGTGGTGAAAAGATAAAGTCGTACAATAACCCATGAAGCTATTCGGAGCCTCCGCTAATGCACCTTCATACAAATTTGCATGTATTGAAATAAATAGCGCCGGAGAAGATTACAGTCCCAGCCACAACAGCAAATATACCAGTTCACTCAGTCCTCCTCATCAACCTCATCGGCTTCCACCTCATCGATCTGATATATCTCGCTATCGCCAGGCCTTCTACCTGCCTAACGGCGTTGATATCGCTCCTTCCGCTCGGTCCTATTGTAGGGCCGTATGTCACCTTCTGAATTACCTTCTCTATAGTCATTACCTTCTTCTACTTCGATAATTTGCTGTATGTGTCGTGATATTGTCAGTGAGACAGCTTCTACTTCAACGCCGTTAGGCAGGTAGAAGGCCTGGCGATAGCGAGATATCTCAGATCGATGAGGTGGAGGTTGATGAGGAGGAGGTCGATGAGGTGGAAGCCGATGAGGAGGACTGGTATTTTTGGTGTTGTGGCAAATCTGGGACTGTAATCATCTCCGGCGCTATTTATTTCAATACATACAAATTGGTATGAAGGTGCATTAGCGGATTCCGAGAACTTTTGGTGTCAATCTCCGTACAGTAAATGCAATTTTCCATTCATTAATTTTCAATTTGTTGGTCTTTTCCATTTGACGAAAATTCGTCTTGTCGGTCAGTCCACCAATGGACTGGCCTCAACGCACGACGAAACCGGCGGTGATCCGGCCATGGAAACCGCCTTCGGGGATCCGATGAGAACGCACATCCCGAAGCCCACCATTCTTTTGAGTTTCCGTCTGAAGTGAAGCTCGCAAAAGACATTAACAATGTCAGATTACCGCAGACGCCGAGCAGCAGCTGCCTTGTGGCTGGCGCGCGGCTTTTGCTCGAGCAGTGATTCCGTACAAGTGCGGAAAACGAGCTCTCGGTCGTTTGTGGCTGAAAATGGCCTCGATGGAAGAACGTGTGGGGAATACGAGGTCGTATGGGGGTATATTGATGTATTCGTTGTTGGCTGTTAGGAGGCTAGGTATCCAGGACGTGGAAGGTGAAAACTCTACTAGCGGGCCCCAGCCCTACCGGCCCTATGAAGCGGAGGTTACCAACTCCCCTATTTCCAACATATGCTAGAAATGGCAATACAGTACGGAGTATCAAGCTTCTTTTGTTGGAATGCGAGATCATATGGGGGCATTTGATATATTGATTGCTGCTGTTGTTAGAAGACTGTCTGGAAAATCTCGAAAATTCTACTAGCGAGTCTCAGCTCTGTGAGACGAAGATCGTTAACTCTCAGTTCCAACGTTCTTCTCTTCGACTTGACCTTCTGATTCCACCGTCCCTGTTCTGTTTGACGGTTCGGCACTGTAATGTCATGCAAGAGATAAGCTAGGTCCTCTTCGAGTGTGGTTTAATATCTTGTGGGATGTATGCACAGGTGAAACCGAGTCAAACGCAAAGGTCACTCAAGGGGAGGGGCTAGGTTTCCGGAGACATAGTAGATAATTTGCAGTTGGGGTTTGGCAACACGTATTAGGTTTAGCCATGGAACATATCTTAGCATGTTAATTGTCTATCGATATACTCATCCAACACCTCCATTCTCCCGATTGATACCAACACCACAGCCTCTTCCTTCTCCACATCACGGCGGCGGGCTAATATCCAACCCCACAACCTCCAGCTTAAACGCATCCTGGCGGCTATAACTCCCCGCAACATCCAAATCCAGTCTACCCCGCTCACAGTCCTGGAAATCCACACTCACAACCAACATCCCGCCGTCCTCGACATCCCAGAGAGGGCCGGCAAGGATGGAGCCTGTAGGGGAGACGATAACGGAACCGCCGCGGGAGACGAGTTCTTCGGGGTCATCGGGGGAGGGATCTGAGTTGGTGGTAGTGAGGTTTTGCGGAGGGGTATTCTGGTGGGAGAGGGGTTGTTGAGAGGGTGTGGCTGGGTTGTCGTTCGGGACAGCACTGGTGCGTAAGGGAGACGGGAAGAAACCGTTGGCGATGTGGGAGGTTGCAGTGGCAGGGTTTGTAGGCGGCTTGGCGTCTGCTGATGGCCAGGTGATTTCGTGGTTATCTTCTGTCCTTGTGATGACGGATGCTCGCCTCGGTATCTTTTGTGGAACATCATTGGTGTTTGCATCTTTTGATCCCTCGCTTGTGGTTGGAAAGTAATCTTTGCTGGCAGAGGTGGTGGTGGTTTCGGGTGAAGGCCATGAGATCTCGTGATTATCTTCTGTTCTTGTGATGATTGAGGAGCGTCTGGCTTGCTTCCTTGGTGCATCTGCGGCCGCTTCAGAAGGCTTTGATTCACTACCGCTTGTAGCTTCTGCCTCTTTAATCCAGTCGGGGAGATTCTTCCTTCTCATGCACTGGTTTGCGCTTAACACAAAGCATCGGCCTTCACAAGCTATCGTCTGCATCAGCGGTACCCATGTCTCTCTAGCATCGGCAGTAGGCGCAAGATAGAGATTCACATTTTGTGAGTACAGCGAGAAGCGCAGCAGAGGCATGTAATTCTCCCAGCATATCGCTGCCGCAAGCGTAAGATTAACGCCCGCAATAGTCGTTGTAACAGCCCTTAGTGTGGATGGGGAGCCTTGCGCCCAGATCAACCGCTCGCTTCCGGTCTGTAACCACGACTTAATACGATATACTATTTAGTCTTATACTCAAGCCTATACTCACAGGCATAACTTTCCTCCTCTTTCCCAGACATCCTTCCTTCGGACAAATATACACTACAGCACAATACAAGCTCCCTCCAGCTCTCTCTACTGCACCAACAACAAGGAACACACCCGTCTCCCTCGCCACTCTTTCTAACACTTCTCTTGTGCCATCGCCCCTATAGTCTTTTCCTTTACCCACCGGCAATCTTTTCTCAACCCATTTGTCCCCCGACTCGGCGGGTGTATCTCCGAAATCGACCGCGCTGTGGAAATATCGTAGGAATTGTTCGCGGCCGTGGTCAGCGCGAGAGCCAACGCAGGCACCAAACGTGCAGGAGCGGGGATATCCGCCCAGGTACGCTTCTGGAAAGAGGATTAGGTGAATGCCAGAGCGGGCGGCATGGTGGGCTTGAGTTTCCAGGGCGGAGAGGGTAGCGGAAGTGGTGGCGAGGGAGCGGGACTGCGCAACAGCGAGCCTGAGCTTCTGAGGCATCAAGGATTGCCCCATCATTAATATTATAAAAATATAGGTTGAAGAATCGCTCACTGGAATGAAAGGGTCATTGCTCGAATGTGGTGGAGCGGGGTTGTTCGATGAGTAATCAAGTAGGCTTTCGAGATTCGGTTGCGGTGGAGCGGAAGAGCTCCGCTGTTCCCTTAAGACAACCCAAAGCGCACCTGGCGCATATCTTCATACAGTACAACCAGCCAGTGGTTGAAACTTCCGTTGCGGATATGTTTCTAGGCTTTTGATAGACAATGCTGTCAACCCCATTCAACAGGTCAAACTCTCACTGTGCCAGACGAGTCATGGTTTTGGCCCATTCATTAATCTGTCGTTGACAAACCCCGACATGCAGACATTCCCCGTTGCGGGTTGGGTGGCCGGAGTCAGATTTTCCCCATTGTGTAGGCGGGCTGTATTCCGAGGCGTCTGTAGCCTCCGGAGGCTCAGACGTGGAAGTCTCTGATCTTTTTGTGTCTTGGTCCTGCAATATGCACAGCTCTATAATCCCTGCTGTGTCTGCAAGCATTGATTGTCCTGAGCGCGCCATAGCAATGCCTTCGTTGCCGGAAAGCTTCGTAAGAAGATATTCAGGTAAAGCGTATAACGTGGCATCTAGACTTAAATTTTTTAATGATGGTCTTGATGCGGACCACCAAGCACTGAAAGTCTCATGTAGTCCTGGCACTGTTGACTCGATCCGGCGCAACATCGCCAGGCTGTTCCTATACATTGCCAAATGGTCATAGTGGATTGTCGGTTCCTCTTCGTCGACACATTCTTGTAGGCGGGCTAGTAATTGCAGAGGATTAAGCTTCTGGAATGTATGCTTTTGCGTTTGTAGCGGGCTACTGTTGCTCAATAAATTCTCGACTTCCTCAAGCGTGGTTCCTACTTGCCCCTCGTATTTGCAAAGGTGGTTGCGGACTACACGGATGAAAGCCGAGTTCTCGCCAAATCGGAGCGGCCCTTTCTTGGATCTCGGTATCCTTTTCGTCTTGTCGACACGTCTGTTTCGAGCGAAATATTCGATAGATGCACCTTCGGCCAACAGGTAACGCTTATAGAAGTCTTGAGGAGTTATGGGGACTGGTCCTACGAAGATGGCTTCTGGGGTGTATAGATTGATCAGCCTGTCCATCTCAGGCCACGAGAGTTGAAGGTAGCCTTGCTTTTGCACCGCGTTGTAGAGGTGTGCAGCGGCAATTACATATCCGTGGTTGTTGGCGTATGCTACACTTCCTTGCTGTATCTTGAGCTCTAGCGCTAGCATTTGAAGGCCGCACATCAGAGGATGCTGCCTCAGAAGCAGATATGGCTTACCGACCCCGTGTCGTGAGAAGTCAAATCCGGCGGTACTTTTGAGTCTCATGTTCATCAGAGCATCGTCGGTGACCCATGTCTTGATGAAATCACCGTTCCATTGGAGTTCTTTAAGGTAGTCGGCATTGTTTTCGCACCATTTTCCACCCAGACTTCGTGCGTATCGGCAAGACTCATCTACGGTGACCTTGACCTGAGCTGTGGTTGCGCGAAATTCTTGAAGTCCACGGCTAATATGTTCGCCCAACGTATGGTGGATATCCAAAAATATCTGCATACCAAAGACTACCCATAGGTATATCCTCTTCTCAAGGATCATATTGCGAAAGCCCTGAGTTATTGTATCCTCGGTGGGCAACGTTCCGTTTACAATTAGTATGAGAAACTCAGGAAATATCTCTCTTAGGAGTATCCTGTCGTTTGCCCTACGCTCCTGCTCAGAAATTCCTTCTCGATCAAAGCGTGGATCGTAAAACAGATCGTGTAAAGGCTCAAGAATAAGCCTTTTGCCATCACCAGCATCTTCGAAAGCATCGCGAAACTCTCGTAGATTGAAAAACGGGTCATAGTATATAAAATCCTCAACCTCCCAATGGACGCAGTCGATATTGGAGGGATCCAGACCGTGAAGCGCACAGACCATGGGAAGAACCAGTTTCATAGTACTCTGATAGTCTGTGCATTCTGGGAACCAGGCCCGAAAATCTTCATCGATACGGCGAACAAATTCGATTGCCGTATTCGTTGTTAGGGAAGCGTTTATTAGACTAATGCTTCCAGTGTGATAATCTGACCACGTTTTCGTCAAAAACCTTCGGATGCAGCCTAAGTCCTCTAAGACGCAGAATATGGCGAACTCTACGTCCCCTGCAGAGCTCTCGGGCTGGAAGTTGACCTTGGATCGAGATGGATATTGACCAGGGGTTGTATTTAGAGGATTCTTGGTCTTGGCGATATCCTCATCCTCAAAACTCACCTCTTCTGAACCAACTTCGTCGACGGCGAGGCTCTCAAATGCGTTTTTATTGGTCCACTTAGTCCTTTGATCCTCGGAAGTCTGCTTCTTTGCATGTTTAATGGCTAGCCCAAGATAACCCTTTCCTTGCTTGCTTCCTGGCTGGTGCAGAGCGATGTAGGATTCTAAGATGTTTAGAACATCTTTGAGGACGCCGACAAAGTATGAGTGGTCCCGTGTACTCTTCTCAACGTCTATCTGCTCGACGGCCTTTCCGCGGTACCAGGTAGTACAACGTTCTCTGGCTGCAATAGCCCTTCGACACAGCGAAAGTATGTTCGTAGGCACCTCCACTGCATTTTTCGAGCCCGCAATGCTCCTTGCAAGAGGTATCATTTCTTTAATGGCTACGGTGTGCTGTGTTGCTGGTGCTCCATTAGCCTCAGCTACCTTTGCCTTCTTCCTGTCCTTTCCTTTTAGACGTGGTCCCTTGGTCAAAGGTTGGAACGAGGTAGGCACATGGCCGCAATCGACTGCCGTTTCAGCAAGCCATTTCAAAAACTGTTCCGTATCCTCCTTGTATTGCTTGTAGGTATCGGACAGTAAATGTGGTAGCATGTTGCCTATATTGAAAGCTGGAACTGGAAAGCAGGTTCTCAGTTGTAGACTATAGCTCGTGCTTATGTCTTGTCCTTATCAAGCAGTGATACATTAATTTTCGCATGTCATGAAAAGCCTGTATCATTTGTGCGAGGTTGGTTTAGTGAATGGTAAAGCTGAAGAACACTTTAGGAAGATGAGACTGAACGCGTCTATCGCGAGTATTACAGAAAGATTCACGGTCGGCGGCTAACTGGTAACACAGTATAACCTTTGTTCACGGAAGCCCCTAACGTCCTGCCATGGCGCAGTCATATAGGGGTCTTACCCTCGACGGAGGCTACCAGTAGGGCCCTGAGCATGTTCACCAAGAATGACAGGCCCTATCCCAGAGACAAGGCACGTCTGGAAAGATTACCGGTATCTCTCTGGTTATACCAGAGTATGCTGTGCGTAGTCTCGACAAGCACGCCATGGCTACCTGCTTAAACCTCGTCAGCAGGTGCCTCAAGCATATTAAAGATCGCCACAAAGACCTACGGCATCAGCATGAAACGTGGAGACCTTTTATGTCTTATAAAGGTATATCAGTCTGTTCTCTACCATATCGGGGCGCCGTAAGCCAGAGGTCCTTATAATTCAGAATCAAAGGACTATTCTTATCCAATTAGAAAGGCAAACCATTTGAAGACGACCGGTACCAATACCGACCCTCATCGTGGTCAGAAAGAGCTACTACTATGACAGTGTTATCCAGATTAGGTTTGCTCACTGTGTCGGAATGTATGCGGCCGGTATTATGGGAATCCACTTCGTCATTCGACCATTGAAAGCGGCAGCTCAACATCCAACTGTATATATGAGCCTAATTTTTTACCTCACATCGAACTCTCTTTGGGATTTTAGCTCAATCGATGATGGTTCGAGTTCGACTGCTCAGACTGTCGAACTTATAATGGGGGGTTTCAAGTATCTGATCGAGAGATATGAGCACTGGTACTGCAGTCCAAGTACCGGACCCTTGTGGTGACCTTGCGGTGACATCTTCCATCTCTTGGTTGTGTACACGAAAGCCGGACTTGCAGCTTATTAAAATCATAGCTACCGCATCAGCGTATTCGGTCCTCTGGTTCTAGGTGCTCTTTGGTTGCAGAGGGCTCTTCTGCTTCATAGGCAGAAGATATAGCATCATCAATCAGGACGAGTCTTGGTACTCTGCAGCCTGAGAAGACTCAAAAACCTTTCCCCTTCCGAAATCATCGTAGTCGGCTCCCTCTAGCTGTGCCGCCTGTTATATAGCTCTAGATCCATAGAATAACGATCATTTGGCGAGTCGAATGCCAGCTGGAGTACCGATATATAGATGTATATATAGTTGTGGTATTTATATTGCGTTAGCCCAGGCTTTTGGCTGGTTGAAAAATAATATCGAACGCTTACTTGCTGCTATGTAGTCTCAAACTAGGTAGGGTGCCAGGGACGTTCCAAGTAACTTATACACTAGGCCGAACAAAGAGTAAAGTTCAGCCCTATGCGTGGCTCGTGCATCCAGAGGTTTCTAGCATAGTCCTCCTATCATCACTTTCCCAACGCCGTGTCCATTGTAGTTGACTGATATGCTCTAGAGGATCCGTGTAATTCTAGATGGTTATGCTTGATATAATATCTCTTTATTGGCTTAGATTAAAAATATACCAAGCACAGGATGGTTCCAACCCCAACGAAAGGGGGTATCAAACCGGTGCCGAAATGAAGAAACCGCAAGTGCCCACGCCCAAAGAGTCTGATGTTCTGAATTCTTGCGACCAAACCAAACTTCTCGATCATGTCCCTTCGCCCGGACCGAAGACTCGTTTGTTTCCAAGCACTGTGGGCTTGAAGCTTCCCCAAACTTTTCAGTAGGTGCAGAACGACCTACCTTACACTTGATGACAGAGCAAGTGCGAATATTAGTGAACTTTGGAATGTTGAGCGGTGAACGGACAATTGGGTATGCTTCTGTTTCGTCAAATCTGCCTAGTAAGATGAATAAAGACAACTGTTTCACAACGTCACTGAAAAATCCCCGTCCTACCTAAGGGGTATCCAAGGGATTGCCATGAAGCTTGCACTGGACCATGCGCATCATACTATTGCAGTTAAGCCTTGTTCCAGTTGACCCTCTGACAATACAAACGAGTGCTCTGAAGTTAAACAAGGTGACGGGTAAAATTCCGGTAATATCTGGAAGACCATGCAACATGTGGTACGCCCTGGGAACGCATCTCAAAAATATTCATGTTCGGTAGAGTTATTGACCCTCGTCTGCCACGCCATAAAGCTCTCTTAGGATGACGTATATCAAAGAACTTCTCCCTTTGAGCAAAGTGTAACCCAAGTGATTGAGCTACACGAGCGCGTGATCCTATTTCGTCGTAGACAAAGCCGGATCAACAAAGTAACGTTGGTAACGATTGCAAAAGAAAACTAGCAGAAGCTGTAGGAAACAACAATGTTAAGGCTAAGAGGTTGTGCTGAGGATTATGCGTTGTGGAATTGTGCTGCATGTAGTGGTGGAAGTGTAATGATGGTGGAATAGCAGCAAGAACATGCGTTTCAGCTTCATCGCTCCCCTCTTGTTTGAGGGTGTCAAGACAGGAATGGGGGATGAGGATTTCAGAGTTCCGAGATGTCCGTTTCGGGTGTGTTGCAGGGATGCGGCTTTGCCAAGTCAACTCACGTGCTCATGCTGCTTTGTTAGCCTCAGCGCCTAGCAAATTCATCGTCAGCCATTCAACGACTTCTCACCACCCCCCATACGTGAACTTTCTTTGTTTCATCCTCTATTTTGAATTCTGCACCCATTCGATTTGTGGAGAATATCGCGCTTTATATCGGATATGTACCTTACGGAGTACCTCAATACCGTTTCAATCGTTGCCACCTGGCTGGTGTTGGCGCTTGAAGCACTCTTTCACGACGCCTAAGAGTCGAAAGGTCGTTGCTGTCAAGCTCCAGCCCTGAGCTGCTACACGACTTCCTGACCTTACGACTTCACTCGCAACACTCTGATTGAAGCTGTCTTGTATCGTCTCCTTGCCTCGAGTCTATCCCTCTTGACCTTCCTAATAAATCTCATTGGTCCTCGATTGTCACTGCTCAGAGTTTGAGACAGAGTCTTGTTCCCTTCCTACTTTGTATCACTTTTCATCGACGACAGTGACGGCAAACGAAAGGCGTATTCAACGTAAGGAGTTACTTACGGCCATAGTATAGGGATTTTCTACGGTTTTTTTATCCCTACACGACAGATTACACCATCCTCGTTCCTCTCTCCAAAGAGCAGCATCGCGCAACAGTCTCGACCTTGGTCTAGCACAGCTGGATCATAACTTTCGACAATAACACAAAAGGTCTGTGAGTCGGACAAAGAGAAGTGTTAAAAGGGACAATAAGCACAATAAGCTATGTCGGATACAATAGACGGCCCTGTTAGTGAACAATAAGACAAAATGCGATTCTCGAAACAGTGTTCAGACAAAGAGTTATTGTTCCATGATATATCGAGCAGCATCCTAAATCCGGTTGAGGATTCCTTGAATTCGTTATTCACTACCGCTATTCATCATCAGAAGAGTACATCCATCACTATTCTCGACTACATTCCCGAACCGAGCCAAAACATATATACACCCTCCACCTCTCGAAGCCACCAACACATTCGACGCTCTTTTCGGTCTACCACCATCGTTTGCCAACATCTGTCAATCTAGACACCGCGAAGTGCTGGCCACTAAACCTCGAAACAATCCTTAATCCCAATAACTCTCCCTTTTTCAAATCTACACTACAGTCATGGCCACCCCTCAAAGTACAAGCTCCGCCTCCCCGGCAAGCGGATATATATCAGGACTCGCCGGAGTGAACCTAAAAGTCGACGATTTGACGACATACGTCTTGTGGCTCTCCATAACAGGATTATGCGGCGCTATCTTCCTTGGACGAATAGCACAAATCTGCAACGCCCACCTACGACATCTTATGAACCTAGACGCCAGCGCCACACAGCAGTCATATTGGTCGCAGGATAGAACTTGGTGGTGGCCAACTATCAAGAAAGAAGTGCTATACGCTCCACTTAACCAGAAGCGACACAACCGCGAAATACAGCTATCAAAGGCCATGAACGTTGGAACCGTGCCATCAAGAATACATACGATCATCCTCGGCCTGTACTTTGCAAGCAATATTGTCTATTGCTGCATGTTGGACTACCATGTCAAAGACCAAGCCGCCATACTTGCGGACGTTCGTGGAAGGACCGGACATCTCGCAATCGTCAACATGGTTCCCTTGATCATCCTAGCCGGCCGGAACAACCCCCTGATCCCTCTGCTTCGAGTCAGCTTCGATACCTATAATCTATTCCACCGCTGGTTTGGAAGGATCGTCATACTACAATCTATTGCACACACAGCCGCATGGGCTGCCAACGTGGTAGCTGCAGAAGGCGCTCATGGAATTCGTGAGCATATAGCTAGAAGTGCATTTTTGCAATATGGAACGCTCGCAACAGTCGCCATGACACTCCTACTCGTGCAAACCCCTTCGGCGGTTCGCCACGCCTTCTACGAAACATTCCTACACATCCATCAACTTCTGGCCATTTTGGCTATAATCGGGATCTGGGTTCATTGCAAGGATGGAAAATTACCTCAGATGAACTACCTCATCTGGATAGTCGCTCTATGGGTGGCGGAACGCTGCATTCGATTGATTCGGATACTATATCGCAACGTTTCTACAAGCGGCTGCACCCAAGCTACCGTCGAAGCGCTTCCCGGCGACGCCTGCCGAGTAACATTTGAGCTCAGGCGGCCGTGGCAAGTCACTCCGGGCTGCCATGTTTATGCCTACCTGCCAAGTGTCTCGCTGTGGATGTCTCATCCGTTCTCCATCGCTTGGAGCGATTCAAGACCGACTCCCTATCTTACACTGGAAGACGAGAAACTACCAACTACACAACATGATCTCGGCAATCCACTTCCCACAAGAACCACAACCTCAATTTCTTTGATCATGTCAAAACGTAGCGGCATGACAGCCAAGCTCTACAACAAAGCTAGTGCTTCACCTACCGGAATCATCACAATTGCGGGCGCAGTGGAAGGTCCTTACGGCGGCCTGGAATCGCTCCACTCCTACGGCACCGTCATCCTCTTTGCCGGCGGTGTTGGCATTACACATCAAATCTCACATGTGCGAGATCTCCTTGCGCAATACGAAGAGGGAAAGGTCGCCACGCAGAAGATTGTTCTTGTCTGGTCGGTGCGTACCACCGAGCAACTGGAATGGATTCGCCCATGGATGGACGAAATTCTAGCTATGCCCCACCGGAAGCAAGTCGTCAAGATCATGATGTTTATAACGAAACCGCGAGATGCAAGAGAAGTCCGTAGCCGAAGCGAGACGGTCTTGATGTACCCCGGACGGGCAAATCCCAAGATCATCATTGCCAAAGAGATGATTACCAGAGTGGGAGCTACGGCCGTCACTGTCTGCGGTCCAGGAGCTTTCGCTGACGACGTCCGAGCGGCAGTCCGTGAGAACGTCGGGAAAGGCACCCTAGACTTTATTGAGGAGAGCTTCACTTGGTGAGCAGCGGAATGTTGGGATGGATTGTCTGAAGTATCGCATGTAACGTTCATTTATTCTTGTCCATATCTACCATCTTTACATATGACCATACTTGGTTCAAATCAATCATTTTGGATACAACACTTGCGCAGACCTATAAATCGTAGTACCCCTCGATACGTGAACGTTGAGCATCATCTGGAGGATTATAATTTTGGTTGACCGCTGACAAACTCGTACTTGAACCAGGGCAGTTGTCTAGAACTTGCTACGACTTGTCAGGTACCTGTCAAGCAGTCCTGCCTTTTCGTGGACTATCTGTTTTGTGATGATTTGACTAGAAGCCAATTGGAACCTCTTATTACCTTAATCTTCTGCCGTGTTGAATGGATTCTCAATTTGCTCGCTGCCATCAAGGGGTGATATCAGAACCAGTAGGGTTCCGCGAGCGACCATCAAGCCCAACGACCGCGTCGATTCGCTTCCCTCGTCGTCTGTAGTCATTAGCTAGTCCTATAACTTATCGATTCTCTCAAGTGTTACCTCTCAACAGCTCCTTGACATCATCCAGCACCAAATTCATAAGCTGGTCATAACCCTTCAACGTCCCGACCACTAAAACATCCCCCCACCACCTCAGTATCCGAACCACGGCCAAAAAAGCAAACAGGACACACGAGAGCATCACGGACCTTCTCGGCCACCATTAAACTTGACCGTAATCTCCTTGTCCATGTATTTCGTCAGGTCCAGGATATTCTCCTTTTTGGGTTTCTCGGCATGCTGTCCGGCCCCACCTCGCCCCCCACCTCCACGGCCGCCTCTGCTGTGCTCTCCCCCACCTCCTCGACCACTGCCGCCTCGTCCGCGGAAATTACCTCGTTCGGACATTGGAGGGCATGTGGTGTGTGCGATGATTATGATTGTGTGTGTGGAGGGGGTGCTGTTGTGTGGGTGGGGGGGGGGGGGGGGGCCATAGTCGCGTAAAAAAGATGTGCCGGGTTTAAACGGCTGTTCGCTGCCGCATTTGTTGCGCAATGGCGTTGAATGGAGAGGGGCGGGACTCCCCCCTCTCCGTCCACTGCCTTGCCTAAGTACTCCCTTGCAGTACCCACCCACCCACCCACTTCTTCTCCTCCAAGGACAACTGTCTCCTTTGTCTTTCTCTCCCTCTCTCTTTCACTTATCCTTTCCTATTGAAAGGCACCGCTTGGAGATTGAATTATTTTGAAAGTCTCCCTTCTGTACTGCGTCGCATTCCCTCTCCCGCCTTCCGCTCGGAATTTACGCTAACCTCCGCTGTTTGGACATCTTTGCGCCGGGACTTTTACGTATCCTTGGGGTTTCTTTCAGACTCTCAGGTCCTCCCATCAGTTGCCATTGGAAAAATGGACACTCCGTCTCTCCCAGCGACGGAAAACAACCACCCCTCCGCGAAAAGAAAGCGGAGTACGTCCGCGGACACTCCAGCTCTTCCGATCAAGGCCGCAAAGACACACTCAAACCATTTACAGATCAACTACCTCGCCCGACAATTCCCAGATATCCTCCCACTCATTTCCGCCGAAGACCCACTGCCTTCCCTGCTCTCCTTGATATCCGAGTACGATGGCGTTCTCCAACGACATGAGAGCATGGCGGGCAATCTCGGAGCGAGACCTCTGGGACCGATACTCATCAAGAGATTCGAGAGGCTGTTCGACGGGCCGCCGAGGGTACTTAAGTCGCATGGGAAAGAAGGAACTACAGTGGGCTGGCTTGACGTGGTGGAGTTTGCGCGAAACAAACCGGAACAGTTCAACCTTGAGAAGATGAGGGACGGTGTGCGAGTCTGCCAGTTCTATACCAAGCAAAGCCGGGTGGAAATTACAGAGGAGGATTATCAACTGATTGCCTCGGGAATGCCGCAGAAGCTTATCCCCCCGCAGCCGATTCTGGAAGACGAGGAGAAAGAGTTGGGCACGCTAGAGATACTTGAGAAGAGCTTGGGACAAGTCGTGCAGCTTGCGGATCAAGGTTTGGAGCTTTCTGTTGTGGTATCGATCTCGTGCTAACATGCCAACAGTGTCCGCTCGCGCTCGACAGCTGAACCACCGACTGAAGAGTCGCAAGAATGCAATCATCGCAAGGCGAGAAGCTGAAGCGACCGCACTAGAGGACAATAGTGCCTCTAGCTCACGTCCAAACAACGTTCGCGTTGCCGACATGGGGCAATCATCGATCCACTCGAACGGAGACCAACGAGCGTCAATCTCGCCTACGTCTGGTTTCGTAGCTGTCAACTCAAGGCAATCCTATGCGAATGAAGGCTCCGTCTACGATAACTCTGTCTATGAGAATCCTAGGACCGCAAATGTAACCATTGTGAACGGCACTTCTCTTCACGGGGCTTCCGCTGCCACCCGAGCCGAACTTCTTAGCAAATTCTTCACCAATAGCGAGCGCGCAGCTTCAATAGATCAAGATCCGTCGGGACGAGCCTCTATGAATACCTCGCGCCCTTCTCTCTCAAAACCCAAGCCGAAACCGACCACTGAATCAAACGATTGCGCCTCTTTAATCAATTCCACATCACCAGTCCCGATTCCTAATACACCCTCCTCCCTCCTTCCCCATGTCAAGCCCTCCCCCGCCGATCGTTTTGACGACAGCGGTCCGTACAAAGCTGAGATGGTTGCTCGGATGGAGCAACTTCTCCGCGGCGATAGGATCATGCCACCTTGTGATCGTTGTAGGCGACTGCACATGGACTGTCTAAAGAACCTAACAGCATGTATGGGTTGCACCAAAAAACACGCTAAATGCTCGTGGAAAGATGTGGTGGATCGAGAGTTGAGAGATAATCCGTTCGTGCCGAGGATCAATACAAGTAGAGATGAAGGGGTGGACACCAGAAGTGAGGGTGATGATTATCAAAATTTGCCAACTATCAGCACGGGCAAGTCAAGTAAAGACTACGCTCAAGATGACAGAATTCAGCAGGGCGTCAGAGACGAAGAGCTACTTGGTGAGGACTCTGACGATGATGACCAAAGAGACGATGGTGCCTCAGCGTACCACAATCCGAGGACAGAACCCATCACCCCAATGCAAGCGAGCCACACCGACTTGGAAAACAATCACAGACCAATCGGTGCCCCGTCGCCACCACATGAATCCATCGGTCCCTCAACCCAAAATGCCTCACTCGACGCTACTACTCACCCCACACCCGTGCCCGCCGAACCCCCTACGCACCAGCCTAATTCGCTACCTGCCCAGTACAGCACGCATGAACCAACCCAAGAAATACAAATAGAACCCTACAGCCCCGGAAGCCCTCAGCTAAGCGTCCACGCCGTGGGCAGAAGCCTCGGAGCTGACCCTCAACCTACGGAGAACAGCGCGAAAGATGAGCAGGCAGACCAAGAACGCGAGAGAGACAACATCCAGCATGTGGTGGAGGACATGATGGGCAAGGTTGTGAACGGTGTAGACGAGGAAGAGTATAAAGAAGGGGGTCGTGCTTATAATGATGGCGAGGAGGGAATAAAGGGGTCATGACTGCAAGGTTTTACCTATCAAGTCCGGATTTCTTCTTCCCATCCTTGACAGCAAACAACCTTTGGCACTGCGGCAGCCATTTGTGTTTTAAAAGAGAGGATGTTGCGATTGCTTTTCCGCTCCCTTCGCATCCTCGAAAAACGCTTTCATCGAGAACACCGACCTGCAATCTCTCGCTATTATCTCATCTACAGAAGCTCTAGCGACACATCTCTTGGCTTACACAACACTACCAAACCCCCATCTGCGTAGCAGAGCTGGATGGCACCTTTGGACCATCAGCGAAGGGAGAGCACACGAGGGACGGTCTAGTTTTCTTTTCTCACGACCGGAAAGACGGGGTAATTGATGGATTTAAGACTATGGATGATGGAGATGATCTGTACGATTAATTGACTGAGCAGATGAGTATACGTATGATAGGGGTACGGCGAGGGTACGATGGGTGTAATGGAGATGGTAGGGGTACGATAGGTATGATAGGAGTACGATAGGAGTCCGATAGCCAGTCATCGCATGATAGAGACCTCTGTACTTTTACCTCTTTTAAAAAAAAAAATTACTTTTGCTTTCCCCCTCCACGCTCCCCCACCCCTCAAAACCCTCCCATCCCCATCCCCCATCCCCCATTCCCCATTCTTCCTCTCATTCTTCCCCTCCAAAATCAAACCAAACCCCGTCATCCAAACAAACCCATGCAAACATCTCGTTCACTCTGTACATGTCTTTGTGTTTACGCAGACAGGAATATAACTTTTTTTGGGGGGGGATGTGCTGGGTGGGTGTGGGTTCTGAGATGCTGTGTGTGAGTGGGCAAGTGGTGTTGGTGTTGGTGTTGGTGTTGGTGTTGGTGTTGGGGATTTGGGGGATGGTGTGGTGGGGTTGGTGGGGTTGGTTGGGGGAGAATGTAAGTAAAGAGGGAGAGGGGAGATAAAGGGGAAATGAGATGATATTTTTTTTGCTGTGAGAGATAAGAAGAAAAAAAGAGGAATATATGTATGATGAATGGAAAGATGACGATCTAAAAGAAACGATTCACATAAACCATATTCAAAATTGTGCCTAGGCCTCACTGTTAGTGGTGAATAAACTTACTCCGTACTGTAATTGATGTTATGGATGATACTCCGTACATGGCGTAAGGTTATAATGAATACTGTTTAGAAAGATATATCCATTCAGTGAATTCGATAAAGTATGTCTCATTTACCTATGTGGATTTCTATCGATTCTATCGAATTCGATTCACGTGTGCTTACAGTAGTTCACCCCCAACCCCCCACCTCCACCCTCATCAACTCCTCCACCCGCCCCCTCCTGCACACCCCCCGTCAACCACCTCCATCCCCCACCCACCTACCACCTTTCCACCCTTCCTCCCCTCCTCACCAACCTATCCACTCCCCCACCCAACCCTTTCACGAACACCCCCCACACAGCAATACCAGACCGTTCACAACAAGAAGGACGGCCGGGGGTGTGTGTGAGAGTCCGGATGGAGGTTGGTTGTTGGATGGGTTTTTGGGGAAAGGAGAGGAGGTGTGATGGGAGTGGATGGAGGGGTAGAGAGGTATAAGGACTGGACTGGACTGGACGGGGGGGATGAGAGATGAGAGATGGAGTGGGTGACTTGCGTTCAGTGGTGAGTGGGGAGAGGGGTGGGTGGTACAGTCGAAAGAGGCATGTGCGCTGGATTTCTAAATCGGACTGCGTTTGAGGTGGAAGACAGTTCCTAAGTGGTTCTGAATCTGTGTGCAGGGGGGAGTAGGTGGGATAGAATGTTGGGTTTCGGAAATGAAAATTATGCTATGTACAACACCTCAAGCCGGGATATCTTTCACTTGAACGAGCAAGCGAAACGAGCGTCGTGGTCCCCTTTCCCCAATGCATGCAAGCATGCTCCGTGAATACAAACGAACGTTATGTGCAAGAAAAGTAATCCTCCAAACAACCGTTTACCACCGTCAGTGTGTCCAAATCAAGCCTGCTCGAACAGCGTAATCGTCGAGCAGAAATTGCTCCTATTATCGCCCTGCGCCACAACCCCCTTCCCATCCACCGTGACCATATTCGTGCTGGCCTTTGTGCTCAAACCCCAGAGGTACACCTCGGCCGAACACTCGATGCTGACCATGTTCTCCTGGCAGCTCTCGGTGGGGGTGCACGTTTGGTCCCAGTTGTCGAAAAAGGAGTAGAGGCCGGCGCCGTAGATGAGGACGGAGGAGGAGGAGAGAACGCGGAGGCCCCAGGATTTCTTGCACGAGTCGGTGGTGCAGCTGCTGAAGGTGGGGTCGAAGAAGGTGGGGTTGGGAGTGAAGGGAGTGAGGGCGTTGGGGTTGGATTGCATGTAGCTGGTGGAGGTTAGTTTGTTAAAGTAGGGAATTCGGAGGAGAGAAAGAGCTTACGGAGTTTCGGTTTGGATGGCTCCCATGTAAATGTTCTTGGCGTTGGCGAGTTGGTAGTTGTACAGCTGGCTATGCTCGGAGCTGGTCCCGTACATCCAGACTGGACCTTGGCTCTCGACCAAAACACCACGTCCGTTGTAGATATTTATCTGGTTGTGGTCTGCAAGGTCGAGCTCATGGTCGGCAGCCCAGAACCAGTTGTTCTCGAGTAGCACAGAAGCCTTGGAGGTAATGTGAAGCATCAGGAAAGCGCCTTCACATTGCGGGTTTGCCGGAGCGATGGCGGAGGGGTTCTTAGTGCACTTGTCGGATTGCAGATCAGTTCCGGCGCTCCCCCCAATTCTCATATGCACATCCCACATCCCGCAAGATCCAGCAGGGCCGGCGACGTTCCATTCAATGAGAATCGCACCTGGCTGAGGGCCCTTGGTCTCGAAGAGAAGGTCGCTCATCTCCACCGCGCCAGTGTCGCCCGCTTGACCGACTTGGAAGACAGGAGTCGGTTTGTTTGCGTCGGAGAAGGCCTGTCCACTGGCCATGATGATGGGCCAGATTTCACCGGTGATCTTGATATTCTTGGGAACCTTGACCGTATTGGAGATAATGTATGCGCCATGGTCAAAGTAGACAACTTGGTCTGCAGTAGCCGAGTCAAAGGCTGCTTGAATAGCCGCAGTGTCATCAGTACTTCCGTCACCCTTTGCGCCCTTGGATCTGACGCTGACAAATGACGAAGATGGAATGGTCTCGTATTGTGGCTTGGAGCGCTCAAAGATGTTTCCGTTGCCGTCAAGAAGCGAGGCAGGTTTAGGTGTCGCACCGAGGGGTCCTTGAATGTGAGAGTCCGAGACTGCAGGAGCATTGGCGTTACATGTCGAGCTCCCGGCTGAGCCATCGGTCCCAGTGGTGTATGCGTGTCCTTGAGCCCATGATGCCACTTTGGAACCTCCAGCGAGAATGGACGAACCATCAGCATGAGCCACGGCAGTAGCGGCACCCGAAAAGTCGACATTGTCAATGACCAGGGTACCTCCACCGGCAGGTACGTTGTTGCTTGTGGAGAAGGAGGTGAGAATAGCTTTTGGCGTTCCAGAGAACTTGCTGTCCTGAATCAAGACCGATCCCACTGTTTGATTTGTGACGCCGTTTGACATATCAACTCCAACGCCGCAGTTGTTGACTGTGATGGATTTGAGCGTCCATACCCAGTTCCAGTTCATGAAAATACCCGTGTTACAGTTGTTAAAAGTAAGGTTGCGGCTCGTAAACTGCTGGCTTCCTAAGAATGCTCCGTAATTACCCCCGTTGAAGACGAGATCTCCCATAAAACCTCCAGATCCGTTGTCCATGAAAATGCCGGATTGCCTGTTGTTGGAGCCGCCTTGGACCATGTTGAAAACAACGTTCTGGATGCTTGTAGCCTGTGCAACTTGCCAGTGGATACCAGCACCAACCGATGGAGGCATGGCAGTCAGGTCGATGACAAAGTTTCTGATTTGACGATAGAAGTTGTTCTGGTTGGTAAACCAGTTGACACCATTTACGTATGGGTCGGCATCAATGACCGCCATACCCACGAAACCTGCCGAGGCCTTGAGTGTCGGGAGAGTGAGTGCATCGCCGATCATCTGCGTGTAGTAGTTTTGGTTCAGCGGTGAGCTGACAACATAGGTTCCTGGAGGAAAGTAGACGATTGCCGGAGTGACTGTAGAAGAATCGCAACCTTGACCACAGCGATTGCCAGAGGATATAGCATTTTGGATCGCTGCAGTATCGTCGGTATTACCATCACCTAAAAGTAGTGTACGTCAGCTTCATGTTCCCAAAGGTAGGTTGTTTTGGCAAACCTTTAGCACCAAAGTCCATCACATTTCGGTAGATCTGGAATCCGGGAGCCCCGAAGGCAACGACACCCTGGCGTTGAATGTTCGCTAGCCAATAGTTCGAGGATGCTGCTGCAGTGGCTGGCTGAGACGAGTTTGTACCATGTGTGCCGTTTAGTGGATGTGCGACTGGCGAAGCTCCAACCGGTGAAGCTGGCGCCAGAAGCAGCAGAGATCGTAAGGTCACAAAAAGCGCGACGGTTGAGAAAGCAACCATGATGAAAAAGTATCGGAAGGAATGTTGGTACTTGATAAGTTTTGTTAGTGACCGGCACTGTTTTAAGTGATATCAAGTAGTTGAAGGAATGGACTGGTTCAGTGTAGAAAGGTGAAGTTGTCAAGAGATGGTTGTAGTTCGCAAAACAGTCGAGCTACTCCAAGAAGAAAACGTGTTGAGGTATCTGAGTCAACAGTGAATGAATGAATAGGGGCAATCAAGCCAACCTGTAATAATGAGCAACAAACACAACAGCAATTAATTCCAAGTGAATGATGAGAGACGGTGGTTCTTAATGTAGCAAACTTTGATTGCAATTGTAAACAACTTACAAATGACCCTTGCAACGCCGGATACTCCTTACCAGGGGGTATATACTCTGATTCGGTATTGGGCGTCTGTTCCTTGGATGTTTCTTCCTCGATCTTCCTGGCATATCCGCCTGGATATATATCGACCTTTTCCCCGCCATGATGGTTCTGGTTGGCATGATTGGGAGAGCCTTCTCGGTCTGTACCGTGCAGGTGGCCAGCAAAGTCACATTGCAATGTCTGGTGGTCAGGGGAAGGAGGTTGATGATGGAATGGACCAGTCAGGTGGATTTCTTCGGCCATCTCAAAGAATGGAGGTTGATCTGAAGCGTAGCGGCTTTAGCGAGCGCCAGGCCCTGTCCATTCTTGTGTTACCAGCTCCCATTCCAACTCGCACCAAACCGCGGAGAATCGCTCTATCCGGGATGAAACACAGCACATCAAGCTCATGGTTACCCTGCTTCCTTTGTGCTTCTGCTGGACCGGTAAGCCCGGCAGGTCTGGTAGAATTCTAGTGCGCAGGTGCCGAATGGATGGCGGCGGGCAGACCACAGTAGAATATCAGACCCACAAGCCTCGGTCGCGATGCACAATGCGCAGTACCTATGATGAGGGTGAGTGGCTGTGAAACTGTCGAGGTAATCTTGACCTCATCAGGCTCATCTAGAGTTGCGTGTATCAAGAGATGACCCTCACCAGCAGGGCAGCAGGTCTGAGTGGATGAGTGGTTAGAGTAAGGTAGTCGTTTGATCAAAGAGGCGCCCGTCGGAATTACTCTCGGCCCGACGTTACTCTACTAAGGTACGGTACAGGGGAACAGGGGTGGAGCGGAGTGCCGGAGTCCCAATAAATCCCAAGCACCAAAGCCACAAGGGTCTGTCTCCCTTTAACTTCAAATTAATACCATGACAGTCCTTCATTATTACGCAGCAATCAAAATACAACAAATTCAGCGCTTCGGTTTGGTTACAGTTATATTATCGTCATATGGTCTTCATCGAATATCACACCGTCAATTTAAACCATGCTGTGCTACAAGGACGTTGCATTCTGTTGGCTCAGGCCCTCTGTCGCAAGACCAATGTCATAAGGTTCTGCTCTGCTGTCACAACGGCGCCTAGGAGACCGCTCACGATGCCACTATTCTCATAGGGTTACTTCAGCATGTTGGAGATTGGAATCTCTGGTAGCCGGGTGACTTGCATTAGTTAGTACCGCACCCCGGATTTCGAATCTCCCATCTCCCATCTCCCGTCTCCCATCTTCCATCCATCTTGGCCCCCTTTGCCGCAATCCAACAATAATGTTATCTGCCAAACAGAGGCAGCACCTCCTGATCAGTACATGCGCGTTGCATACTGCGAGGGGCACCTGCCATCGGCCGTAGAAGTGTGCATGCGCTGGGCTTAGGCTTGCACTGCCTTTTTGAAATCGAACGTGCATCATCGAACAAAGGACTGTCGCACCCAAAGTTGATCTCTTCATCATTACCTCATCTGCCAACTCGACCGCATGGTCTGGATCAAGATAAGTGCTCGATGTGCTTTTAACCTTGCTTGCTGGGCCGACCATTACCGAAAATCCCCGGCGTCAAAGTCCTTTTGCGGTGGTGGCTGTACTACCCCCTGACCATACCTCTGTGCACCTTGTAATCGATAAATCACCTTACCAAGTCGTTCGACCCCTTCGCTGAGTAGATTTTCTTCTTCCCAAGAGAAACACAACCTCACCTTCCGCTTCAGGTCTGGTCCTTGATCATCTCCGGAAACCTCAAACATCGTTCCCGGCGCTATGATCACATTTTCTTCCTGTCGTGCTCGGAGCGCAACTTCCTCCGCCTGTAAAGGCTCGGACAGTGCAATCCAGATGAAATAACCACCCACTACATCGCGGCCCATGTTAGGGAATGTAACGCCTAGAGGTAACAAGTATTTCTCCACAGCATCGACCATCATGCTGTATCGCCGGGCATATGCCGGCTGTAAGGTCTGGAAGATGTGACGTTGAAGATCGCCTGACTCGATGAGGGTGGACATGAAGGTCGCAGTCAGTTGCGAAGGTGCACCACCAGACCTCGACGAGCCACTGCACGTTGGTCAATCAGAGCCATCTTTTACTTAGGCATACAAAACTCACACTTGCGACAGTCCGTAGGAGAGTTTCTCGGTACCTTCAGCCCAGCTGGAGCGACATCCGGGGCCTGCGATTTTACTGAAGCTACCGTTGCTGACAGCATTTCCAAAACCGTCCGCACCTAGCCTCTCTGGCCCATCATCGAGGTCCCGATCGACGTCCACTATTCGGGGTAGGACTGCGTGTTCCATGCTGGAATCAGTAGACGACTCTGTTGCTGCCCATTGCAACTGATCATAGACATCATCTGTTATGATCAAGGCGTCGTACTCTCGGGCGAGCTTGACAAGCTGTTGGCGCCGTCGAAAGGTCATGGTTTTCGAAGAGGGGTTTGCGAATGTAGGTACAGCGTAAATGAGATGTCGGTATATCTTGCCCCATGGACGTGGAGGTTTAAGAGTCTGAACGAGATTGTTAATCCAGGCTCAATACATAGCTTACGGCAGATCTTCTGCTGCCAAAACCGCTTGCCTCTCATACCGGCCTGAGATTCCCTTCGGCCCTCGCCTTTTGCTCGCTCTTGTGTATCTCTTGCGAAAGAAAGTCAATGTCGACGCCTTCTTCGTCTTCGGGTACAGAGCGTAGTCGGCCATGGAAACCGCTATCCTCAAAGATGCGGCAGGCGAGGAAGTAGGTAGGCGAAATCATCCAGACATTCCTGGTGTAAAGAGGATCAGAATATTCTTGAAGAAGGCAAGCAAGATTCTGGCTGGCACCGCCCGTAACGCATATTCTTTTAGGGTCTATGGCCTTGGGAGTCTGATAAAAGTGTGTGAGCCACTGGGCGATCTGGCGTCGTAGTGGCTCATAGCCCGGGTCGGGACCATACAATAGAGCTGGAGTGTAGATGCTGGGATCGGAGAGGGCAATTGACGATGCTGCTTTGATTTGAGTTGCTGGAAGTAGCGAAGCATTCGGCCACCCTCGCAGCAGGTTGATCAAAGCTTTAGAGGACCCATTCATTGTGTGGATAATAATGCTCTGACTCAGTTCGTTTGTTTGAGATAGTGAAACCAGCATGCTGGGTTTCTCAACGACCAATGACGTCACCATTGGTGCATTTCCTGGGATTTCGTCAGCCCTACCAGGTACAGTGGTAGGTTGAAAACAGGAACGCCTGCAACAACATCGATTCCTTTTGTCGCGTCCTCTCTACCGGAACCTGGGGTGATAGGGTTGATCTATTCGACGCTGGTCAAGATTTATACAATATAATCATATATACGATGTATGAAAGGGAACGAAATTGACGGACCAAAACCGCAGGAAAGAGCAACGCAACTTTCCGCGCGTTCATAAATCGTTCATGGTGAACCCAATTCGGAATACCTCAGCCGCTTTATAACATTGGAGCTGGTCTCCTCAGCTTATTCCTAGCTTGGGGGCTCGCAGCAATGGAGAGATCCGCTAGACGGATTTCTTCCATCTTCTCCCTGGGCAGCACATCATCAGACAAAAGCAATAACAACCTTCAGCGACCGCCATCCTTTCACGCCCCTCGAGATTCCCGAACCCCGAGTCCTTCCAGACTACATCAAAGCTCTACCTCTACTCTCCAACCTTCAGCGTCGTCCCCAAACCTACGGACACCGAGTATTGGACAATCTCCTCACTTGGGCCCTTCCTTTGACCCTATACGCTCCGCTTCTTCAATTCGCGATCATGGTCTTCCTCCAGGGGTCCTTAAGCCTCTGCCTCTACCGCCAGGCTCGATCCGAAAGATCAGACCACAAAGCGCCGCTGGCAGTCGGTCAGGCTCACCACCGAAGAATTTCAGCAGGCCTACTAGTAGTAATGGCAGTAGGCCAGCATCACCATCCAAGGACTTCCTCCGGCCAATGACTCCAACCTCCGAGGCTGGGAATCCAAGTAGACCTGCAAGCAGATCAGGTTTGGCCCCCACCAGTAGGCCAACCTCGCCGTCCAAATACCTATCTCAGCCCGCAACGCCAATATCAGAGAGAAGAGCTTCTAAGAGGATAAGCTGGCTGCCAGGAAGGTCTAAACATGGTTCTGCTGAGGAAGCCGACGAGGCGCACGCGTCTCCGCGTGCCTGGGTACTTACTCCGGAGCAGCAAAGGCCGTACGACGTCTCCCCACTTTTGAATTTGCAAAAGGTTAATGATTCACAACTACCTTTGCTGGTGAACAACTGCTGATATGCTCTGTTTAGGTCCCAGAACTCTGGAATGAACGCGGGGATACCTTCGTCTACCTTCACTCGCATATACCTGGAATAGGTCCATCGTTTCGACTTGACTCAAGCTGCTTTGCTTCGTCCAGGAAATTGTTATCCTTAGCTCATAGTGGAACACAGAACAGCCCAATACAAGGCCCAAGTGATTTGGATTTTCCATCATTTGAGGAGAGAACCCATCAGCTCTCATTGAACACACCAACATCACCTCCTACGTCACCACAACAAGGCACGTCATCCGATACCAGCCCAATGGGATTGCGTACGTTCAGTGATACGTTCGATGAGTTGCCCAAAGATATTCATCTGTACCTACCACAGCCCCTCCGGGCGGATCTCTCAAAACCACATCGCAGTCTTGATCAACACGACGTTGAAACACTTGTTGCTGTGCGGAATGTTTTTGCCTTTCTGACCGGTCGACCCCTGGTCGCAACCACTCATGCGCCGACAGTCTTTTCAACCTTACTAAAGTTAGCGGACCTCTTGCAGAGATATGAGTTTACAAACATGGATGGCTCTACGCTTGGTGAAGAAACAGCAGGGAACTTCGCTCATTTTGTAAAAGATTTCAGTGTGGGAGACGTTAGAGGGAGTCGTGAGAAGACGATCCAGGCCATTGTCTTAGGCGAGCGTATGCGATTCTGGGACTTGTATAACGAAGGATTTGCTCACGCAGTTGGCAAATACGAGGACATCACTAGTCTTCGAAGCCCAAAATTCGCGCTAATTTCGTCGATTACCCATCAGCGACTGGAACGAGCGACTCTAGATCTTGATGCTCGCCTCAAAAATGTGCGCTCGCGATTAGAGACATTTGATTTCCCGTCGCTATTTGCTGGGATCGCAAATTCTTCAACTAGTTCCGAGAGCAAGATAATTAGCTTCAAGGCCTGGAAAATGTCTTTTACGGCAACGCGAAAACACATATTAACATTCTATCGGGAAAAATACGGCGCCTGGCCTCCAAAGGCGAAGTCGAAGAAGAACGAGTTTGAAGAAAGTGGTCTGAACCGAATTCTGCTTCAAGAGCTATATCAAGATTTCTCTGATCTTTACGATATTCTTGTTGACCGCACTTCGCTCACAACTCGGTCGATCGATTTGCCTTCGTTAGGAAATTCTGAGCCAAATGATGGACAGCAACTTGCGCCACGCGCTCTTCGCAGATTAATGAACGAGTATGATCGCAGCACTCCTCCTGTACAGCCGCCTATGCCGTTTGATATCCCTCGTCTACCATCTCTATCCACCACACGAAGAGAATTCGGTTCACTGGACGCAAGGAGACAGAGAAAAGAGAGCGCCAAGAAGCTCAAGGACAATGAGATCAATCAAGCTCTCATGCAGTCGTACAACCGTGATTCTGTCAAGTCTACGCCCTTTTTAGAGTCCTTTATGTTATTCGAGCGAAGATCAGCACACGACTGTTCCGTTGACGAAATGTCTGATCTACGATACGGGCAATGGATATTCCTATACGCCGTTCTTCAAGCTTTACCTCTAGTGGTGGTGGACGCTCCGGGTCTGAGATGGACAAAAGGAGTGGAATATTTTCTCTGCGAAGTTCCAAAAGGTGGTGCACCATGGATTCAGGAAAAGTCCAGTATCAAACAGAGCTGGTACGGTATCGCAGGGGGTGCTGGCGTGGTGAGTCTACCTGCAGATGTTGTCGACCATGGCGTGGATGGTATATACCATAGAAGTCATGCCTGGCAAGCTGCAGACATATGGACTGGATATGATGATATGGCCTCGGCGCCTATCTCACAAGCTGATCACTACGATGACCTGTCACCGCATCATTTGCCTGTCACATATGAAGGGCCTGGCTCACGAAGGAGTTCACCTACCCGACGAAGTCAAAGAGACTCGGTAAACCTAGGATTGGAGGCGCTGCCGATGCCCGCCAATGTCGCGCCAAGCGGGGCCCGACCAGTATCCATGTATGATCCTGGAAAGAGCTTTGATGACATTCTTGGAACCATGAATCCTCCTGGTGGGAAGAAGAAGAAGTGAGCCTGGTGCTTTCAGAATACCTTGAGAAGCGAGTCCCGCTTGATATTATATCCCTGTCAGAGATATTGAGTCCCGGTTGGCTTTTGTTTACTCTTGGTTCACTAGCCATCACTGCGCGAGCCTTGATAGGCCCAGTGATGGCTGTTGTGCGTGAGTGGTACGCTTTATGATAAAGGTGTTGCATAATTACATTACAACTTTGGATTATAATTGGGGTGTCCTCATGCTTCTTCGCTACCAAGGCACTTTACCCAGGCTAATACTTCGACCACCTATTTTTCCACCATCTTCGAAGATTCATATCTTGACCGATCTAACTTATAACTTGATATACTAGGTCATAAAGTGTCTTGAAGTTACATGTATATAAGCGGGATTCTCCTAGGGAGAATTTTTCACACGCCGGCCTTGTTGTAAATATTTGGGATGGTATCAAGGCATGGGTTTGGCTTGGGAAGTGCATTTCGCATGATGGGTAGAAGATGATGACTTGGTTTAAAGTAGATCATGTGGAATTACGGAGAAGATTGCGTTTTATTCAACACAAGCAGAGGGGCCTTCTCTATGACTTTAAAAGGGCCTGTCGTTGTCCAAGTTAAGCAAACATGAGAATATTAAGAATTTCAAACTATAGCTGTATGAAAAGTGGTTTTTTGCACGCAAGGTTGTATTAGTAATCAAGCTTTGTGTTCTGGTGCTCGCTTGCCTGGAGGCGCTAACCCGAAGGGGCTTAGCGACGCTGGCACGTCTGAGAACTGAGGCAAGTGCTCGCTGACTGACTGGACTTCACCTTTTAATGCTTCAAGATCTTAGAACCATTCCAATATTTGGATGGCTTTGAACACCCTCTATCGCTGGTCTACCTCCGGATCTTGACATGATGGACCTTCTCTCCCCACCATGCCAGCAATTTTCACCCTTTCGCCCAAATCCGCCCAACCACCCCCGTACCGCTCAAGCCGATCATGGCTCCCCCGCCGCTCTCGGTGGCTCTTCCTCCCCATATTCTCCTTTCTCCTCTACCTCTATTCACCAATATCCCTCATTCCCTACCGCTCTCCCATTCATGCTCCCTCCATCCGCTACAAGTCCGTCGATTGGTCCCGCTACACTTACAGTCAATATGCCACCAGCAGCGCCTACCTTTGCAATTCAGTCATGGTCTTCGAGGCGCTTTCGCGTCTAGGCAGCAAAGCTGATCGCATACTATTCTACCCGGAAGAGTGGGACACGGAGATTTCGGATACGAGGGATAGAGACAGTCAGCTTCTTGTCAAAGCGAGAGATTGGTACAACGTCAAGTTGATACCTGTGCAGATGCGGCTGTTGAATGATGATACGTGGAATTCGAGCTTTACAAAGTTTTTGGCGTGGGGCCAGACGCAGTATGAACGTATCATTCATTTGGATTCGGATGTGACGGTATTACAGCACTTGGACGAATTGTTTTTACTACCGAGGACACCGGTGGCGATGATGAGGGCGTACTGGGTGTTGCCGGGCATTAAGGCGTTAACGTCGTTGTTTATCTTGCTTGAGCCGTCAGGGGCAGAGTTTCAGCGGTTGATGGAGGCTGCGATGGAGGGGAAGAGGAGGGCAGGGGAATATGATATGGAAATTTTAAATCATTTCTATGGTGATAGCGCCATGGTGCTGTCGCATCGGAAATATGGCTTGTTGAGTGGAGAGTTCCGGGCTAAAACCCACAACAACTATCTCGGGAATAACCATGATACATGGGACCCCGAGCAAGTACTGAAAGAAGCAAGTCTGATACACTTTTCTGATTGGCCACTTCCGAAGCCGTGGATTATGTGGCCGCACAATCTGATTGGGGATATGACGCCGAGGTGCAAGAAGGGAATGGAAGGACAGGAGTGGGATTGTAGGGATAAGAGGGTGTGGTTGGGGTTGTATGATGATTTTAGGAGGAGGAGAAAAGTTGGTCACAGGTCTCAGGTTTTTGAGAGTGGTCGTGTTAATGAAGTCGAGCAGGATATATGCGCTTTGCTTTCAGCGCCTGCACCGGAGTGGCCGCCGAGGAATTATACGAAAAGCTAGAAAGAGGCATCCAGAAGAGCCCAGGTGGCTTTCTCTGCTCTTATATCAGCCTCTCTCTAAGTTCTCCGAGTACCAGGTCCGGAAGTAAGAATGACGAATACATCAACACGAGGGGCGAAACATGAGGACATATCTATCCAGCAAGCCGATGCCTCCAGCTCACCTCGGAAAGTTGATAATAGATGTCTGATGTCCCCTCAAAAAGGGTGAATTTCACAGTCCATGCCTGTGGGTTAGAGGCATTGATCGCGTGATATCTCGTCTTCGGATAAACTATTGTCAAAACCAAAAAAGACATACTGCACGGCGCTACTCATCTGGCTCGACTCAAGGAGACAACAAACCACCCTTAAACAAGTCTATGAGATCTCGCCACTATTTCAATACCTTACGCCGTGATAAAACTCACCAACCGTCTGCGCTACGGCTGCTGCCCGAGGTTGTATGGGCGATGATAGTCAAATCCCACGTGCTTCTCGCCAGCCCTGACTTCTCGATGTAGCAATACTACCAAGCTCTAGCCAACATCTCTGCAGGAGCTTAGGAAGTTCCCAACCATCAGTAACCGTTGAATTGTTCATCCAATACGCTCAAACCATTGACTATAGACTCGTTCTAATCATCACAGATGAATAGTATATATAGCGCTTGCTGAATAAAGTTTTCACGTGATCCACCTCGCTGCGTTCACGCCTTCCTGTGCGTAGTGGCGTCGTCGATGAATGGTGTGATTTGTATAGAGGCAGATGCCAGTACGCCACCGATGGTAAAAAGTCATGTGTTTTGTTCTGACAAGATTGCTAGGCTACCATATTGAAAAACAGCGCGACGGTGAATAGAACATCGACTAATGGGAGAAAGCAGGCAATCCAGCGCCTGCTGTCTCAGATCATCGCTCAAGCACTCCTAGATATCTGGATGGGGTTTTGAACATGAGAGGGCCAAATTGCAAAATTCCCAGATCCGAACCCCTGAGAGACTTCAACAATGCGGCTCTGATCTCAAGCCACACCAAACGATCTAAAATAGTATTCTCAACGGCAGCCGCGATAGCAGCACCCATGGAGCGAATGGCCAGGGGGCAAACTATGCTGAAGGTAGCTTGAAGATCGTAGTTGCATTGTATGTAATCGCCGTCGGTTTCTTCGACTTGACTGCAGAATCCGATGACTAGGATTGAAGCGGAAAAGGGCTTGGTCAAAGAGGATTACTTGCTGATTTGATTGAAGCCACTGGACAAGAGGTCAGTGAGATGCACGCCGAGCCGAAAGCTAGACTCATCATGGACATTCCATCCTTGTAACTGACCTTCTGCACTGTAGCAGAGATATATCCTACATCTTGATGCGCTTCTGACATCTGCATTGGCACCGGCTCGCTGGGTTTGGTTGCAAGGATTTGAAACCTCAAAGCATGTAGACTCGACATTGCCGTCAGCAGAATAGCGAGATATCAGCCTCCTTGCGATCTTTCTATTGAGGAAATTTCAATGCTGGGGTGCTGTAGAACAGCCAATGTTGAACGTCGAGGAATGGGTCCGGGGAATCAAGAGAAGTGTTTGAGAGTCATGGATCGCTCGCTTCCATCCTCAATCCATAGGGTTGTCCTGTCGGTTAAGAGTCTGGTGTCGAATAGAGAGCTGTAGGTGAGAGGATTGATGGCTGTATTGCTCTGTCATGTAGAGTAGGGGTGCATCACGTCTGGGAGAGAGATTTGAACAGAAAAGGGCAGGATAAGCAGTTTCTTCCGCCTGAAGGGTCGGCCATATAACGCTCATTGTAAGAGCTATTGAAAGAGGCTAAGAATTCAAGTTTGATGAGGCTTGATCACCTAAGCTGACAGCTTCGTTAACGGCTTCAGAATGCTAGTGCTTCATGGGCTGAAAGACTTCAACATCAAGTGGCTGGAGCAAATGAGTTTCATGCGATGGAGTATTGAGTGTCGCAGTCTGCCGTCTATGGCAGAAGTTGATGAATTCAAAGGTAAGATGTGATGAATGACCGTTCAAAAGGAGCATACACCAGGGAGTCCTTTAGTATCTCTTAGACGCCCGATCAAACAATGGGATCCATCCATAACCAGTCCAATAATTTGTGTAACTCAATTCAGCCGTTGTAAATACGACGCTATTGCAGACGTTGTTCTCAGCCCATGTGCCGTGAATTTCAATGCTATTGAAGATCACCCGTGGTGGAATACTTGCCCCATCACCATTGACATGCTTAATTACCGTGCAGGATTCACGATTGTTGAGGCAGGTCTTATGAACTCTGTCGACGTCCATGTTGAGTAAATCATCCTATGTTTGCGATTAATGGTGTTGCACCGGTTTTGGCAATCTAGAACTTCTATCGATTCAAATGCTCACCAATCACGACCTGATCGTGTACATTGCCATGATTGGCAGGCATAGTCTTCTGCTTGACTTTGTAAATGTCTTTATGCCATTTTAGGAAGCGTCGTACCCAATTTTAAGACCCTCTTGGGTGTGATCTTGGCTGTCGACCAGGATTTAATATTCAGCCTTTTCAATAAGAGAATAGGTGAGGCAGGCCCATATAATCCCATTCTTTCAAGTACCGGTGTAAAGCCTCCTCTTGATAAGGTTCTAGACGTCGCAAATGCAATCCGGACACTTCAGACTTAGATGGTGTGCCCAGGTATCGGTTTCGGAGTCTTTGGTGAGGAACGATGAATTCTCGCGCAATATTGGTCAGAACATACATCGCGATGGCGAATAGCGTCAATAGCTTCAGAGAACCGAGCTTCCACCTCTTTGTAATTCCTGGACGTTATGATGGCTGTATACGAGGGGGTCTAAGTAGGGGTCGAGGGGTGTCTGAATATGGAGCGTTGATCTTTATAAGTGATGTTTTTGTCTGATTGTCGGGTGGCAAGTAGAGCTTGGCGAATCCCGCGGGAAACGCAGCGCACCATCACCAAGTATCGAGATCATGCTGTCCCAGCGTAAAAAAACAAAAAGGTTGCGACTTACCCGGATCGAACGGATGCTAACGAATGTTAATTGATGTTTGTGGCAACTGTGGAATATTCACGTACACCTTCAGATGGTATGGACCGGAGTTGAACTTCAGTCTGACGCTCTCCCAACTGAGCTAAAGTCGCAATTTCTAAAACTGTTACTCTTATTGATGTATATAACTTTAAAATAGCGGAAAAGTTCCGAAAAACAATGCCACGTGACTCAACTGCCAAAAAATAGGGGGGAGATGACAGGGAGTCGATTGCTAATGGCGCTAGTACAATTTATTAGTGGAGAGCTTTTCGCAGTGCATGCACTTTGCATCAACACCTCTCAAAGTTCAAGACATGATAAGCGTATTCGAACACCGTTTCAATCACTCCAAACGACCATGTTTTGGTGGAGATATCGTTGCGCTCTATCCAAAATATGCTTCGCGATTGCGCCTGCAAAGCACCCCCTAAAGCAAATCCCGCAAAGCCAGAGCACCCTTCACAGCAGGAAGGGGTACATTGCTTCCAATACGAGTCTAAGCGGTAAAACATGTACCATTCGTTGCTTTGAAGGGTGCTTTGAGGGCGTGCTTTGGGGGGTTGATCTCCAGAGCCCAGGGGCCTCCGGGGAAACTTCAGGGGGTACAGTATGTGGGAGAGTCCTATCATGAACACGTCGGCATGCTTTACCACCAAAATTTGTATTTAAAGCAATCGATTGGTATTCCCTCCAGGATCGCGACGAATACTGCAGTATCTGCAGTGGCATAGATACTCTTATTTTGCAATTTGCTACCAAATTTGTGCCCGAAAAACCCTACCAATCAACGAATCTCTTCACAGCAATACTACATACAATACCAAGCTTACGTTAAGCGCACATGAGGGAATTTTCCCCATACAAAAGACCCGATGAAGTCTTCGTTGATGATATTACACCAGGATATTTCGTACCACTCTTCTAAACCCGATTTAGTAAACTCTGATCGCCGCCAGAGTCGAGGAAAAATTGGTCAATACTCTCCCCCTCTCTCTCTTTTCCTCTCTTTCGAGGGATGTCCGGCGTGAGCCCAGAAAGGCGTCAATGGCAAGCATCTGTCGCAGCGTGAACCAGGATTTATGCAATTCGACATGCGTAGAGGTCATCTACATTGCGCAATGTCAAAGCGCGCCGCTGTTGAGTAAAAATAAATTGGCGAATGAGTGTCTCATGTCAACGACAGCAGCACCTAATCGTCGACGCTTTTGGGTGCTTATTCCTGAAATTGACATGTCGCTATGGATGACTATTTACATGGAGTGCAGCTCAGCTACTAGCTATTCATTGAGATCCTTGAGTCATCGTCGCGTCCAGTGAAGACTTTAAAAGGCCATTCAGCGACAAGATACTCGCTATTCGAATCATAATACGACTTGACATTAGCACCCCAAATTAACGTTAGGAGCATCGAGCTTTCGGAACATATAGGGAAACGGAATTATGTGGCTATCTACCACATCAATCTCAACCACCGATTTATCGTGGCTGGAAATTGAAATGTGTTCCTCTATCACCTTCTATAACATAAGCGGCCAATCATTCCATCGAAGATTGCTTCAATCGAAGCACTATTTTCCCAGTATATGCCTCGACCACTTCAGCAAGTCGACGTAGTCATTTACTACGGCGATTTGACCGAAGAATCCAAACTCTCGGAACTCCAAACTACCATCCAACTCCTCAAGGCAATTAACGCACCCCTTGAAACTCATTATCGCCGGCAACCACGGCTAGACACTAGACATACCCGCCTCCGAGAAAATGATTTCCGCCGCCAGCTCCCCTCTCGACCCCGACCTCGTACGGAAAGTTTACGGAAAGTTTAGGGTAATTACAACTCGGCTCGCCAATCCCTTTGGGGTGCAAAAGAAGCAAGTATCATCTTCCTAGATAAAAGAACGTACCAATTCATCTTCGAAAACAGCGTGTCACTTCTCTATGCCCCAGGGCGTGGACCCAGTAATAACATACGGATCGCTAAAGGGCGTTTTGGACTACAAGTCATCTAAAGAGCGAACCAGCTGCTCCAATCTCTTCGCAGCTGTCGCCCGCACTCAACCACCGTTGCACAGCTTTGGACCTATCTATAAGGGCTGGGGGGCGAAATTAGTGCATGTGGCGCGAGCACATTCACGAGAGGTCGAATCATTTTACAGACATTGATAATGGGAGGAGTGTGGTTGTGGAGAAGTTGTCGGGGTTGAGGGCTTCGGAGCTTGATTGGGAGGACTCAAAGGAGGAGGAGATGAGCAAATTGAAGGAGCGCAGGAGGGAGAGGTGGTATGCAACGAGCCACTGTGAAGGGGATGAGCATGATATCGAGAGGGGGAGGCGGACGCTTTTTCATGAATGCGGCGATGCACGGTACGCAGGAGGAGGCTGGTGCAGTTGCCGTGGCTTGTGGATATCGAGCTGCTGAAGGCTAGATGTTTGGGTTTGTTGCATTGCATGATACCCATATCGGCCACACTTCGAGGCGCTGATTTGGCGTTTTCCAACCCGCAAAGCTCGTCTGTATAGTCATGAACACCTAGGGCTTGGGCAACAATGCCAAGATGGGTCGCAAAAGAGGTTATCGGACTTTCATAAGGGCACAGCACAGCGAGATGGCCCTGTTTTTGGGGCATGAGTGCATCAATTCAAGGTTTACAGAGGATATCATTGCATACTGTATAATCTCGCTGGCTGACATCGCGCTTAGCGTGCATTATGCTGTGCAGGTTTGCTACCAGAAAGCAACATTTCAAAGACATTCCAACTTCACTCACTATTATCACCTTCTGTGTCTGCACCCTCCACAAGACCCGCATCTGTCACCGTTGGATTGTTGCGCTTGTATTATGCCTTCACCTGTACGAGTTGGAGGGACCGGACGATCGGATCGACAGGACGGAATTTTGTCCTTCGTATAGCGTTACCCTCCGCCTTCGTCGCGGCCTGACAATCCTCGCATGGGGCCATTTCTTATAACATATCCCGATCCGTTTCTGGTGTACAAACGGTGCAGGATCGCGTTGTCGCTTTTTTCTTACACGGGACGCATTGAGCAAGGATCAATGGATCGTCCCCAAGTGCCAATACGGGATCCCGTGTAGACATATGTGTTACTGTTCTTGCGCGCGGCTAGGATATAAGACGTCCAGTGAATGCTCTTCATATGCTGAGTATGCAAGGCTCGAACGCTTTCGTCAATGCATGTGGCCCACGCGGCATCAGGACCTTGATTCAATGAAACGCGAAGTCCTTGATGCAGAGGGTCCTTCCTCTTCAGTCCGATCGAATTGTGTCTGATCGTCTCTTCTGGGAGGTATTGCTCAAGGATGATTGGAGCCAGCGTCTGGAAGAACAGGCAGAGAGAAAAAGCTCTCCAATATCAAGGAGTACGGTCTTGGGGGTTTCTTCTAGGCCTTCAATGTTTGATCAGTCCAAGCGTGACGTAGCGTACGGACTTATCAACTCGGCGGGTCGTCCTATAGTGGAAACTGCCTTTCGTATACCTGTCTCACAAGTGTCGTGCAATGCGCATCCGAACGATGTGTGATTGCCCCACATAGAGTCCTATGTAATCCTCATCCACTGGGTCCGACATATCTGACACGACTCCGATGTACCATCCTGTCCCCTTTTCCTCTTTTGCACTAGGCAGATTCTGCAGACTGTTGACCAGAGTCAGCGACATACGTAGATCAGGTTCTACATCATATCGAGACAGGTTATCAAAGCTCTTATCGATAATGAGCTGTCGGGTCTGCGGGGTGAATGACTGCCATAAGGTATCATCGAGACGGTTCTCTCGGACAGACTGTTGTTGTTGTTGATCCGTGCATTTACAGAGTATACTTTCGAATAGCTTGTCGAATTCTCCACCATCATCTTTGTTATCTGCCTCGTCCAGCATTGGAAATACACTTTGCCCTTGCCATTCAGAGATAGCATTGGTAACGTGGCCAAGTTCGATTTCGTCTAGATCTCTGTCTTGTGCCCCTTCCCAACTGCGGTTCATAGCTGCCTCGATTTCTTTGTTCACTTACTCTCACTCTCTCTGCCAAGATAATCCTCCAAAGCTCGGGACCATTCTTTTTTATATTCTCTGCTCTTTTCTTTGCTTTTGCATCATGCTTGAGGTAAGTAACGGTGGGCACATCTTTCTCCGTTACAGGTGGCGAAGGTTTTCTTCGGTGCAAATATGAGCCGCTATCGCCTTTGAAGCACCCAGCAGTCGTGTTGAAGTATCTCGAGAGCGTGTTAATTGGTCTGATAGTCTCATGAAAAGTAATAAACATACCTGCACGGAATTTTCGACACATGTTCCTTCCAAGCCGGACTTCCTTTCACCGGCTCACCAGGCTTTAACGCCTGCAATTCAGGATCATCAGGTGCGGAAGCTTCGAGCCCCGTAAGAGGTGGCAACTTTGCCGCCTGTAATCCGGAATCATGGGGCGCGAGAACGTTGGATCCGCTGGGAGGTGGCAGAGGCGTCTGCTCGTGCAAGAACGGGCAAAATTCACCTTTCCAGCACCCAGCAGGCTTCCAAAAATATCTGCACAGAACATCGGTCAGCTTTAGAGTAATATTGAAGATCTTGACATGTATACCTGCACGGAGTTTGGATTTTTGCCTTGTGTCCGGTGTGGCAGTTGTCACTTGTCGTCGCTTGTTCTCCTCACCGTCTAAGAAAATCTCTCTCCTCTTTGCTTCGCCTCTGAGGAGGCTTTGGCTGGTATCTGAGGGGCCCCGGTTGACATGGTTTAGATGGAACCGGCTGGAGACCTGGAGATGATCCATATGGGTAAGACATGATGTGTGACAGTATCTTGCCTTGAATGGTACAGCATCGATAATACACAGACTCACTCTAACGATGGCAACGTCACTGTCATTGCGGCCAGAGCCAATCTCATCAATTTATTCTCTCATACGGCTTTGATGTCGGGGATCAGCAATGCAACCGCCATTTCGTCTAGTGGTCCGACTCAAGCGTCCAGCAACTTGGGCACACCGACTTGCGCCGAGTGTGGTCTCACTTTTTCTCGTCCCGCTGATCTGCACCGCCTTTCCGATGTCAGGAAAAAAACCCGAGCTCACGCTTCCCCCACGCTCTCCCATTCCTGCTTGCACCTACTTCGTCCCCGGCACATCAGCGCCCCTAGCCGCAATGACCTTAAACGCCTGCACAAGATCCGCTAGCACTTTCTTCACCGCCGCCCGCTCCCCCATCCGCTTATACCAAGCGTCGACGTGCGGGAACTCCTTCGCCACGTCCGGCGCGTCCTCCCGCATGATGAAATCCAAGCGCGAGTGGAAGGCCACGTAGCTCAGATCTGCGGCGCTGCATTTACCGCCCACGAGCCACTGCTTCTCGGCCAGCTCGTCGTTCAGCACTTGCAGCACCCGCCGGAAGTCTTTCACGTAGCTGGCGCGCGCGGTGGGGTTGGCGGTGAGGAAGGCCCAGTGGAAGATGTGTTGCAGGAGGGGTCCTTGGGTTGTTGTTTGGAATTGCAGCCATTGTTTCATGAGGTATTGCTCCTTCAAAGTCGAGAAGGAGATCAGCTTCGAGGTGTCGTATTGCTCGAGGAGATAGTCCATGATGGCGCCGGACTGGGTGCTGGGTTAGCTGGTTTGTTTGGCTGCGGATGCGAAGCATTTACCTCGGCGAGTAGGAGATCGGTGTTGGGGTCCTCGATTACGGGCGACATGCCGTTGCGGTTTAGGGCGAGGAAGGCGGGCTGCTTTAGCTCGGGAGTCGTGCGGATTTGGGTCGTGTAGGGCACGTTGAGCTCTTCGAGGAGGAGAGCGATTTTCCATGGGTTTGGTCCCGCTGCGGTCGGTTAGTAGAATTGAAGATTTGGATGTAGATTGTTTCTTACGATGGCCGTGGAGGGTTATTGGTTTGAGGGAAGACATTTTCTGATGGCTCGTATGTTGAGGTTGAGATTATTGAGAAGTGGAGACTAGGGGGAAGACGGATGTTCTTGTGAAGTCTGGTTTTTGAGTCGTGCTTCTATCATCCTCCTTTGTATATTTATGGACCAATCCGCCATTGTCATGCTAAGAAGGGCTTATGTACAAAAATCGGGAGGATTCATAGGATTTTGCGCTCTTTCCCTCGATGGTCAGCCACAACCTTCAAGGGGAGATTCAAGCCACATGTTAGACCTGCTTCGTGCTTTGAGAGGGCCGGCGATAGGACGAATGATGCTCAGTATCGGACGAATGGTCGGTGATAGGACGAAATCGGACTTAGCAGAGGCGGATCTTCTGCGGTTTGAGTTGGATGATTCCGAATCAGCGCGGGGAAAGCTTGCTGTTGAGCTAATCATGAACATTTTGTGAAAACTGCATCGGGTTTTCTTGTGAGCAGAGAGTAAGTTGCGGTTGGCTCTAGAATAGACAATGAAAAGAAGGGCAGATTTTCGATATACTCCGTCATAGAATCAGACGGTATGCGAGTCCTGGCAGGCAACAAGGTGACGAGTACCCGAATCCGCCTCGGTCCTATGCTTACAAAACAAAGGCAGTGTCGAGTGCTTCGGCAAGCTTGGATATGCCCAACTATGGATTGAAAGATACTATGACCGGTGATCACAAAGCTATATCTCGATTTGTGGGGCGCGACGACCCCGGGTACTCCAAGATGACTGCAGCACTGAAACGGTTTGGGAAGACCCGCTGCAGTATTGATAAAGGCCAACAAAGCAGTAGGAGAACCTGATGAGAATAGTCATGTGCCAGAAGTTCTGATGATATTTTCAGTTCTATCAGATGGCGAGAAAACGTGTTTGCAGAGCCTCTGTAAATCTGATTACTACAACCATAAGCAACGAAATCCACAGAGAGCCACTGGAACGTGTATGTGGTTTTTGGATCATCCGCATTACCGAGAGTGGACAGAGAAACAGTCTTCCAGCCTTCTCTGGGTATCGGGAGATCCGGGATGCGGGAAGTCCGTGCTGTCTTCCTTTCTAGTTGATGAGTTTGTTGAGGAATTGCGAAGCAGCGAAACTGCCTCCCAGAGCTTAGTATGCTACTTCTTCTGCAAAGATGACAACGATGAGCAGAAGAGCGGCACCTTGGTCCTATCTGCCATCCTGCATCAACTCTTGAAATATCGACCTGAACTTATTGACTACGCCATGCCAGAGTTCCATTCGAAGGGCAAAAAGTTTACAGAAGAGTTTGCTACACTATGGGGAATTTTCATCACATCCGTCGAGAATTCAGGTCTAGAAACTGTTGTCTGCATCATCGACGGGTTAGATGAATGTGAAGAGACAACACGAGGCCTCCTGATTAGTTCCCTAACCTCCTATTATTCAAGTAGTCGCGCAGGCATTCAGTGTCAAACTTCTCTGAAATTCATTGTCACCAGCCGTCCGCTTCCGTCCATCGAAAATGGGTTCTTCGAGGTTCGAACCGTCAGGTTAAAGGCGGAAGATGAGACTCGAGCAATTACGGGTGATATTACGCTGGCCATAAGAGAGAGATTAGACAAGCTACAATCTGTAAGACGAATATCCGGCACAATTCGGAAGAAGCTAGAGAATCATCTGATTTGCAATGCTGACCGAACTTTTCTCTGGGCGTCGCTGACGATTGAAATGCTTGAAAAAAGCACAAAGGCATCCGAGAGCGCATTCGATGAAATACTAGAAAACCTACCCAAGTCTTTAGATGCAATGTATGAGAAGATACTCAATCAAACGCCCGATCAGGATGAGGCGATATTAATACTTCAAATCATCATTGCAGCCTTCAGACCGCTAACACTGGACGAAATCAATGTTGCAATGTCTATCAGAGAGCGTCACGGAACTTTGAAGGACCTTGAACGTGACCTCGAACCCTGTGTCGAACAGACTTTGAGGAATCTATGCGGTCTTTTCATTCGGGTCATTGGATCCAAAGTCTATCTTGTTCATCAAACGGGAAAGGAGTTTTTGAGTGGCGCACTGCATAATACCAGTCCCTCGCAGCAAGTGTGGAAACACTGCTTATCGATCGTTCACGCCGATCTAGTACTGTATCAAAGATGCATTTGGTATATCTCATTGAAAGACTTTGAGGAGCTCACCGAGGAAGACTTTGAAAAGAAATTGTCAACTTTGAGGGATAGTTTTCCTTTCTTGAATTATGCAACAAAGCACTGGGTATTCCACTTTGATGAAACCGGACTAGAATATCAGGACCTTTGCACGAAAATACTACAGATTTGCTATACACCATCAAAACGGGTTCTTTGGACCGCTCTTGACTGTCATAATTATATTATCGGTCTGCGATACTACCTGAAGTCTGGAAATTGGCGTCAGAATAGCTCAGCTGCACTCACAGTCGGATCGTATCTAGGGTCTCGTAGTCTAGTACGACTAGCGCTGAACAAGGAATATATCCAGATTACTACCAACCAAGGTAGCATCAGTGTGGTGTCAACTCCTTTATCCGTTGGAGAAAGCGTTGATATGTTATGCGGGGACTACCGCTTGGCATTACTCGCGGCGGTTGATTCTGGTCATGCAGACGTGTTCGAGCTTTTACTGCAACACGGGCTAAAGGTAAATGATACGAGCGGAAGACTGGACCTCCGTCTTCTAAGAGCAACTGAAAAGTCCGACACAACGCTATTGCAACTACTGCTAGACCAAGAAGTCGAAATAAATACGAGAGATCAAGATCGCGATTCGCTGCTGGAAATAGCAATAGGAAAGGGTCATGCAGATGTGGTGAAGCTTTTACTGCAACACGGGCCTAACGTAAATGATACAAATGGCAAAGAGAACCCCCCACTTCTTAGAGCAACTGGATCATCTGACCTCTATGTGATGCAATCACTGCTTGACCTTGGGGCCAATGTCAATATAAGAAGTTATCGCCATGAGACAGCGTTGCAGATAGCAATAGATAAAGATTATTTAGACGGGGTGCAACTTTTACTGCGACACGGCGCAAATGCGAATGACACAGGCGCACTCCTCAGGGCGACTGAGCAATCCAATGCGGCAGTATTACAGTTGCTGCTAGATTATGGGGCAGACGCCAGTATGAACAACCAAGAATACAACTCAGCTTTACAGTTAGCAACCAAGAACGGTTCCGCACACATGATACAGCTTCTCTTAGATAACGGAGCAGATGCGAACGTTAGAATTGGAGTAGCCATCCCTCCACTGATACTAGGTGTTAGGCTAGCAGCTTTGAGGCTCCAGGCAGCGCCAACGTGGATGTTGCTACACGATCCCTCGGAATTTCCGGACTTTCATCTGAACTTATCCGCAAAGGAAAAAAGTTTATGGATCGAAATAAGGTCCAGGGCAAAACTAGTTCAAACGCTTCAAAAGAATGCAATACACATTGAGAGGCAAGAAGGCGCTAAGGATCTGAGGCTCGCAACTCATGAACAGTACTTGGATTCAATTGAGGTCCTTCTGAAGAGCGGGGCAGATACCGAAGTTCTGGAAAATGGAGATGTAACAGCCCTACAAATAGCAGCATCTATAGATGATTGGAAAATGGTGCAGCTACTCATAAAGTACCGTGCTAACTGTAATGTCAATGTTGGAACTTACTCTAGGCTTCTACATCACTTTGCAGCTGCGGGCAATATAGAAACAGTGCAACTGCTACTCGAAAGAGAAGTTTACACCAGAGACCATGGTAGCGAGTATAGAACCGCTCTGCAAGCTCCAGCAGAGAGAAATCGTTGGGATATGGTGCTGTTACTTTTGGAACATGCTAGGGACTGCAAAGTTCAGATTGGATTAGATGGTTCCCTTCTAAAACTGGCTGCAGCTCACGGTGGTATGGAATGTGTGCAACTGCTGCTTGAGGTAGGAGTAGATGGGAATAGTGACCTTTCATGGCTTGATACCGCATTAAACTATGCAGCGGAGAAAGGTCGACCAGAGGCGGTAGAGCTGATATTGGCCAAAGGGGCTAATGTCAATGCACGAGCAGGGAAACGTGATGGTACTGTGCTTCACAGCGTAGCTGAAAGTTCAGACGGGGCTGAGACAATAGTAAAAGCACAGATGGTATTTGAAGCTGGATCCGACGCCTCTGTTGTAGATCGGAATCACAACACAGCGTTACATGTGGCTGCGTCTGCCGGACACTCAAAAGTGGTAAAATTACTCATTAATAAAGGAGCGGACATCGATGCGACCAACAATCGTCAAAACACTGCGTTACATGAAGCCGCTTATTCCGGGCATCTAATGACCGTGAGAGTACTTCTTGATGGAAGGGCAGATGTTACTATTATCAACGACCGTCAGAATACTGCATTACACGAGGCCGTCTATTCTGGATGCCCATCGGTATTAGAATTACTTATCAATAAAGGAGCAGATATCAATGCTGTTAGTGAGATGGAAGGCAGCCCTCTTATCATAGCAGCTTACGAAGGTCAAGAAGAGATTGCTCAATTACTACGGTCTAGGGGGGCTGATTTCAAGTCAAGCTGCGGGAACTTTGGTACACCTCTTCAAGCTGCACGCAAGGCAGGAAATCAACGAGTTGTACAGCTATTACTGGACGGTGGTGCTGATCCTGAATACGGGAAGAAGGAGTTGGAGCGTATCCGGAAAAATCTAGGATGCAGATCCCAGCGCCCTACTAGGACATAACTCCTTTTTCTTGCGCAGGATTTTGTCCCATTACGTAGCTTTGTCGTCACTGGAGACACCGTTTTCGAAATCAAAGTTTGAGGGATCCACCAGAGCATTGATTGATCAACCAAGCAACGAACTCAGACATAAGTGAGCGATGGCTTCTTCGTTGGGGGTTTACGAGAAACGCGAAGGGGCCGGAAGAGCTTGAATACAAGCTATCATCATACCTTTGCAACTCTGTGTCGAGATTTTAGCGGGAAAACGACAACATGAAGACATACCCAGCTCGAAACGATGAAGTAAAGTATGGAAATTCGAAATCAACCCGCTCTGGCTTCTCACAGAAGCCATGAGCCACACGTTCCAAATTCAGGCTTGCTTTGGCATTTCCATCACGTTCGCCGAAGCCCCTTACCTCCGGAGGGTGTTTCAGACCCACATTCTAGCATTTCGATCATCGGGATTTTGTATGGCAACTAACAAAATATTTAATCATTACCGGGAGTAACTGCTCTGGTAGAACAAATCCAATAGAACAACCCCAGTGAAAACGCCTGGAATCCTTCCACGCCTATGCCTTGTACTATTGGTCTACAAGTCTTAGCGGTATTGCCACACACAGATCATGACTATTACTTCTCATAATATGTCAGGCATAGGTAAAGTCATTGCCCAACACCCTCATCCCAATCCGCAACGAATTCCGTTTCTAGAACAAGCATATAGGTGCATCGCCCGTCATACGAGCAAATATGCCCGACTGGCTTTGACAAGACGCGTGTATGTATAGCAACATATTACAGATATTAAGGTTGAATCCACTCGACTTGTTTCTTCTTTCGCCTTTTCGGCAGAACTGGCGGTCCTTGGGGCCAAGTGTATAGAAGCGGAGAAGAGGACGGTTTTCCTGTCACAATGGATGCGTCCCGGAGCTGAGAACGCGTTCTTTCGACGTTGGGGGTTTGGTGGGATAGAAAAGGAAGATGACATGATCTTTCGTAAATTTCCTCATTTGGGATTCGCAGGTACCATGGTGCATGGTAGTTCTGTGCATGCGATGGGGATTGCGGATCGAAAGACTGCAGAAGGATAGACTGATAGATCATCTCGTGACCGTTTCTACAAGGTCAGGAGTAGAACATTCTTTATGAAACATCTTATATCTTTATTATTCTCCATTACATCGCCACCCTTACACCATCATCTTTCCCATCGCAAGCCCCGTCAACACATTCCCCGCCCAACCCTCCGCCCCACTCGCCCATCCCCACCCTCTCCAACCACGACCTTCCCCACCAAAGCGCCCAAACACCCATCTTGTATCCACACAAGCCGCTTAGCAGCTCCTCTTACTCTAATAGCGATACCGCATTCTTGACAAGACAACCAGGTTGGTGGATTGGTTGGAAAACGTAGCGTTTGAGAGTTGTGGGTTGTTTCGTTTGGGGGTGGGATGTGAAGGTTGTGGGAGTGGGAGTAACTGTTTTTTTGCATAGGACTTAGTACAGTCGTTTCTACCTATACAGCAACATGATGCGAGCGAAGGTGTTTGTTATGGATCGAAGCTGAAGAATTCGAACGAGTTAAACGAAGATTCGGTTGATCCCGGTTGTTGATGTAGAACAGACTAATGTCGGAACTCTTTGATGATCGCGATGTCCTAAGATGTAGGATTTTCATACATGTCTGTATCGAGGTGACTGCAGAGATCGTTTCTAAAATTTCAAGCTTCCAAGTCTCCGGTGGAAGACGTTGTTAATATTGGGCTTGTGTCGGTTGCGACTGATGAAATTCTTTCTTTTATGGGGAAACGCTGATGGATGCACTAGCTTTATTATAGCGATAGTAAGCTGTGGTGCAATTTCCGTGTCTTCTCGAAGTTTGAGACGGACGATTGAGGAGTTATGCAAGTGTTTATCAGACGTGTTGGGCGGTCGAGGTTACCAGTCCGTGGTGGCTGTGGTTGAAGGCGGTTGGTAGCAAGACATGCGTGTTCACTAGGTGAGTGGTTGGCACGGAACCTACGAGTTTATGGTATGCCAGAAAATACTGCTGCTGTTCAGTGATGCTTGCAATATACCTTCTGTTTGCTGCTGAGCCGTCTTTGCTTTGTCTTATCGGTTCCTCCATTAAATACGATGCCGGTATCTCTTTCGTTTGTCGCCTTCGCATAAGCAGCTCTTACTTTTGGGTATGTACGTAGATTCGTGGTTTTTGGCGATCGTACAAAGGTAGTTCTATTTGGTTGTTTCCCTTTCGCAAGGGACAGTTTGCTATTATGTCTTCATACTCCACTTCTGTTCTGATGTAGAATTCCTGCCAATACTTCTCCGCCTTGCGCGAATTTGCAATTATGGGCTTGCGGCCGTGCAGGCATGTTCTCCACAACCAATATGTATTGCATGGTTCATTCTGTCCCCTGCATGAAGGTGGAGAGTACCGATTTACGTCAAAAACTTGAGAAAAGGTTTGCTAGGGTCGCACTTGACCTGGAACAAAGGTCGAAATAATCATTGATGATGATCCTGCGAAGCTGTTCTCTCAATGGGAAGCTCTGAATACCTTCCATGTCCTTTGCCCGGCTGTGAAAACCTCCTAAACCTTGCTGAATAATGAAGTGGCACTGCATACATAGGATACGATAGAGTACCAATAAGCCAATTACTCTCCGTTGGTGGCGACGGTATGAAGTAGGGATGTTACAGGTCATGAGTGGACGGTAGGTATGTGGCGCATGCAGTTCGTCCGGAAGTTGTTGGAGAGCAGGGTCATGCAGGTTCTCCCGTCCTGCATGCAGTATCACACTCTTATATCAGTCCATTGGCCAAAGCTGTACGATCCTTGTGTGTCTGTTACTCGTCATAAAATAATAATGGAGGAAACCGCACTCTTTCTTCGTCTCCATTTGCCTTGTAGGCTGCTACAGAGGTATAATAGTCATGGCAGCATGCGATGTCTGTCTCGACCTTGACTGGGATCTGTACCCCCCGAGTAAAGCCATTGATACTGGATCAACAGAGTTGGAGTCTTCGGCCTCGCAAGGCTGCGTGCCTTGTAGGATTATCCGTCGTGGTATCGAACTTATCGAAGAAGATGTGATCTTGCCAGCTGGAGGACAGTCGCATTTTGCTTGTCCGTGTTTACTCCATATTACATTGCGGAAGAATCGCAGTCTGGTGGTCGAAATCCGTAGTGTAGACGATGTAGCAGTATGCAAGAACTACGAGACGGAATTGGAGTTCTACTCGATGAAAGGTAAATACTGTATTGAGAAAGTCCAGCTGGTAACTTGCTGAAGCTGGCAGGTGATCCTACACCATGGCCTGCATTTGAAACGTCGTATCAGGTTCTCGCACGGCAGGGACTACAGTCGTGTTTGAAAACGGTTAAAGAGTGGATCAAAACTTGTGACTCCCATCTTGATTGTACTTCGGCCGCCATAACAAAGCTACCAAAGAGGGTGCTCGACCTTCATCCTCATCGATTTCGAAATGCGATATCCCTGGTTGAGACAGAAGAGGAAGATGTCGGCATATATATGACTCTGAGCCACCGCTGGGGTAGGGTTCAGCCCATGACGACCACAAAAGACACTCTTCCCAGGAGGAAGACTGCCATTCGCTTGCCCGATCTACCGCGGACATTCCAAGACGCCATTGCTGTTTGTCGAGGGCTTGGGGTTCAATATTTATGGATTGATTCGCTTTGCATACTCCAAGGAGACAAGCTTGACTGGGAGCAAGAATCCGCTAAAATGGCTGCAATATACACAAACTCATATCTGAACATTGCTGCTACGCGTGCAAACGACGGTACAGGTGGATGTTTCCCGGATCGATGGATAGCAATTGACATAAGAGGGTCCACTCAAGCTATCCCACTCAAGTCGTATGAGATTAGGGAGAACCATGCAGGGCGACCAGTGAGTACCCATGTTCGTGTTTCTTTAGAGGCAGGACACGACGACTTCTTGCATAGCATACGTAGTGTAGAAGGAAGAGCGCCACTTTTATCTAGGGCTTGGGTTTTTCAAGAACGTTGTTTAGCACGCCGCACACTCCACTTTCATGCTCATGAGCTCGTTTGGGAGTGCAAGATGGGTCTGATGTGTGAATGCAAAGGTCTCAATGCGGTTGAAAAAGACAAAAATTGGTACAACCGAGGATGGAAAGCCCTCCATACCAAATGGAAGGCTGCAGATTTGCAAAATATGGCTGATCTTTGGTTGGAGGTTGTCAACGTATTCTCGACGTTGGATCTCACTCATGAATCAGATCGGCTTCCTGCTCTGTCGGGGATTGCAAGCCGTTTCGCTGGGCCAGTGTTGAGCGATTATCTTGCGGGCCTGTGGAGGGAAGATCTCGCCAGATCTCTGTTATGGTTTATTGGCCCTCATTGGAAATCTTCTAGCCGTAGACCTTGGCCACTCCGCGCGCCTACCTGGTCCTGGGCGTCTGTTCTTTTAAACAAACAGGTTGACGCCGTATTGACTCCGTTCATTACCCTGGGTCCAGTCCAGCTTTTCTGCCAAGATGTTAATTTTCGGATTTTAGATGCGCAGTGTTCCTCGTCTATAGTGAATCCGTTTGGCGAAGTTCGCGGAGGGACGCTGACGGTCGAATGTTTGTTCAACTCAGTAACACTCATAAAAGAGAGTTCAAAAGGGAGTAATACCTTACTGATACTTGATCGTGATATCGTAGAAGAGGATGATCTTGTTTTAATCTCTCAAGAAATTATGCATCCCGACATTGCGCTCACAAAAGCCAACTCTGACGACGTTTTTGGGCCTGTCATGGTTCACTGTTTGTTCGTTGGGTCTAAATCGAATGGTTCTGAGAGTAATGTAGAGCGAGCTGTCGAATATGCTCTTGTGGTCTGTGCTTCGACATCTTTTGAGGACGCTTATGAACGAATTGGTTTACTCGCAACTCACTCTATAGACCAGGCGGACTACCAAAACTGGTTTCACGCAAGCTCGGTAGGTATATTTCAGATTCATTGAGAGATCTAGTGGTGATATGGCGAAACCGATATTGTCAAGCAAATAGGATAGCTGTGTGGTGATCTGAACTATAATCAGTCTTATATATGGATTCTTTGGAATGTAGACTATCGCGTTCGGGAGAGAAAATAAACTTAGAGATTCGGGTTGTGGTTTTTCCTTTGAGAAGTCATAGACGTGATTTTGGCTCATAAAATTGAAGGTCATCTTACTTCGCCAAGGCTTCTAGTATTCCGTAGGGTCGAACAATTGCTGCTTGCTCGGCTTGTCAATGATAAATCAAGCCAGTATTTACTGGAGTGATCCTTATTATTGTGAGAACAGCTGGTCATCAATCGCTTTCGTACCTTTTCTACTGTCCTAAACCTGCCAAAAAGCGACAAACGACTTCCGTAGTAATGAAAGCATTCATTGATATTTAAGCGCCTACATGTGATGAAAGACGCGTCCGACCTAATTCTTTTTATCGTTCTTAATCCCGTGCAGGTACTCCGCAACAACAATACAGTGGTCTGTGATGCACTAAAGTAAGCTGCTTTTCGTTTTCTTTATTTCAGCGATAAAGAAGTTCTTACCTCTCTCGAAAGGCTCTAGCGTCAATTGTTCTTTAGGCTGGAATTCATCACCTGCAGAAAGCTTGCGCACCTCGGTTGCGAAGATCTTGGTGACATCGTTTTCGGTACTATCTATGCAACTCGCCTTGATACTCATGACGAGGCCTCCTCCTATCTTCAGATACATTTTCGAGTTCTCGATGACGATACGCGCCTGATCGGGCTGCGCAACGTCTGCGAATACCACGTCAACCATGGAGACTAGCATTCGGTAACGCTGAGGATGACGTGCGTCCTCGATGATGGGGATAACATTGGTCCGGTGTGTCGCCATGTTGATGAGATCGCGTCCGGATCGATGTGAGAATTCGACAGCGAACACTGTTCCGGTAGGACCGACCATGTCTGAGACATGGCTAACTGATGTGCCGCTCGCAGCGCCGAGGTATAAAACTTTTACACCAGGGCGAATGTAGATGTGGTCGAGACCGCCAAGTATACCGGCGGCAAGCTTGCTGCGGAAGGGATTCCAAACACGGTATTCGGTTTTGGTGGCTGGGGCTGCGTCGCCATTGCTTAGAGCTCCGGTTTGGCTGTTTTCAATTGATATGCGCTTCTCGCCGTAGACGGATTCGCCAGGTGTCATGTTTTTGGTAACAAGCATGTCTTCTTTGCCGCGAGCAACGAAAACACCGGGGTGACGATGGGGTTCCTATTTCATACTTGGCTCAATATTCGAGGTTTGGTTGAAAGGGCTGAAAGATGTAGAGCATACTATTATGGTCTTCGCGCCTCCTTTGGCTCCACCACGTCCTCCTCTGGGTGCTCCACGACCTCTTGGTGCACCGCGGCCTCGCATGCCACCTCCACGTCCGCCGCCCCTACCACCGCGGTCGCCGAATCCTCCTGTACCGAATTAGCGGTTCCACTAAACCTCCCAACACTGCCTAGCAAATCGTATTGCGAGACGCAATGCAAAATGGTTGGCTTTAGTGTAGAGGTAGACAGCTGACCTCTACCTCCTCTGCCACCTCCTCTTGGTGCTCCTCTCCCTCCTCCTCTCCCACCGCGGTCTCCGCCTCCGCGCCCTCTAGGTATGTACGCCATCTTGCCGTAGATCTGGGTAGAAGGAAAAAATAACTGTGGTTGGCCGTTCCTTTGGAACTTATCCCTGATTTAGACGGAGCTCATAGATCTGTAATGGTGGTAGCTGTGTCTAGCTTGGAATTCGATGATCGACTTTAGCGCTGCGATTGTAGGGTCAGCTGAGGACGGCAGAAGGACCCAAGCTGTGAGATTTCAAAGCATACCAAACCCATTCTCCAAATGATCGTGTTAAGAGAACATGAGATTGCTGTGTTGGGATTAAAGATGGCTTGAGGTGAATTGAAGATTTCCGCGATTTTAGCCAAAGGGAGCTAAGCTCACTAGCGCAGGGCACACTCGCTTAGCGAATTTAACACTTTGAACATCGTCGACGACAGCGCAACACCAACGATAACAATCAACGACCACTCCGGCCGCATTCAAGATGGTAAGTTTTATATCGCAATATAATACCTACAAGACCCTACCGTGAATAGCTCCATTGTCGCATCTCCAGCGCACCATGGCACCTTCAAGCATTCACCCCCCACCGTCATCTATCATTTACCACCTTTCCCAGCTAACCTCTTCTCCTTCTTCTATGTAGGTCCGCTACGCAGCGACGCAAATTGAGTCTGGCAAATCTGCCCGCGCCCGCGGTGCGTACCTGCGTGTCTCCTTCAAAAATACCCGCGAAACCGCCCAAGCGATCAACGGATGGAAACTCGACCGTGCTCTTACATATTTGGGCAATGTTATCGGACACAAGGAGGCGGTACCTATGAGAAGATATGCTGGGGGAACCGGACGGGCGAGTCAAGGTTAGTAGATTCGAGAAACATTCTGCTTGGACTAAAGGGAATGGGATGAACACTACTCTACCGCAACGGCCCCACTGGCTCCTACACCCTGCACTATCATTTCGATTAGATTTTGACTCTCTTTCCATCCCACAGGAAAACAGTTCGGTGTCACCCGCGCTCGCTGGCCCGTCAAGTCAGCCGAATTTCTCCTCGGCCTCCTCAAAAACGCAGAAGCAAACGCAGACACCAAGGGCCTCGACACCTCAAACCTTATCGTCAAGCACATCCAGGTCAACCAGGCGCCTAAGCAACGTCGACGCACATATCGTGCTCACGGTCGCGTAAGTCATCCTCAACTCTTACCCATCCTAGCTCATTACTCCTCCTTTCCTCGCTCCGCCTCTTTAACCCCTATATGGCTAATGTAAATGGCAATGCTAGATAAACCCCTACATGTCCAACCCCTGCCACATCGAACTAATCCTTACTGAGGGCGCCGAGGTAGTGCAAAAGGGCCCCCAGGTTGTCGCGCGCGAGGAAGCGAGACTTAACAGCAGACAGAGGGGATCAAGGGTCAGGAGGGCTATCACTGCATCATAGACGGAGAGTTATGGTTGGGAGACAGGTGACTGTAGGAGCCGGACATGTTCTATGTGCTACGCTAGCTATAGATCATAGCTAGACTTGGCGAATCATCAAAAGCTTCTACAAATCCAGGATTACGTGCCATGGATGGTCTCCCATATTCCCCATCTCAGAAAAATGGTATGGCAAAGAGTGAGCGCGTACATCCTTCTCTATCAACAAACCCATCTACTCGTACGGCCATCAAAATCCTAACGGCGTGGGCCGGGAAATTTCAACGCGTACGTCCATCTTTATCAGCAAACCTCTCCGTCTCACCAACAAAACTACCTCTCCATCCATCCATCCATCCACCAAAACCCCACTCGCAAACACCCAAGACCATCCCCATCCCAATCCCCATCCCCTCCCATCCCGCCTCACCAAATCCAAAAGCTCTCTAATCCTACTAATCGCCACTATCCTGCCCCCGCCCCCCCAACTTACAATCCCCTCATTATCCCCCCCCCCCAAGAAATAAACAAGCAACCCCAGCCAACCACTCGGATGCTTTTCTTCATCGATAACCGTAAGCATGACGCGGATACAGCTTTGGGAATGTACCTTGCCATGTTTTAATCACTCAAGTGCTTGACAGTTCGGACAGTTTGAAGAATATATCGTGTTGGTGCGTGAAGAGGTGGGCGGCGGCGGGGAAGGCGGGGTAGGTGTTTCATTTTCACGTTCTTGCTTTCGGATCATAGAGAGCGTCCGCAGTTTCGTGTCCGCAGATGCTTTCAATCACTACGATCTCTCTTTGAAAAATCTTCACTATCCTCTTCGTCAAATTTTTCGTCTGTAAAACCTAGCATATGAGACGCTGTCCTTTGGTTTGTTACGGCTTTTCTGCTTGCTAACTCTTGGGGGGTTTCAGGGGTTTTGGGTTATAGGTATCTTTATCATTCTTTCCAGTTTCCATCCCAGGCTCTTCATCGTTCTTAGATGCGCGCGCGCGTTTGCGCCTTCGTGTGTCCGGCTGATGAGTCCTTTTCTTTTTCGATATCTGCGCTCTTTGAACCCCCTCCCCGTTGTTTCCTCCACTTCTCAACTCTGACACGTCGAATATCCTCTCTCGCCCTCAGCCAGCTGAACTCGCCCCACCAAAAGCTCCATCCCCTCACTTCTCTCTCTCGCTTTCGTGTGGCTAAGTGCACAGGTTTGACGGGATTACAGGGGAGAGGAAAAGAAGAGAAAGGGATGGGCAGAGGAAAAGGGGGATGGAAGGGATGATGGATTTTTCTGTTGATAGAATTTTCGGGGGGTTGGAGACTTGTGATGGGATGAAATAGAGAAAGATGTTGATTAATAGTATTATTATTTTCTTTCTTATACTTCCTACACACCCACCGATTCGTCCATCCACCGCCCCCCACATCTCCCAACCCAACCCTTCCACACCCACACCCTCAACCCATAAACCGCACACCCTCCATTTCCCTCCCACGAAAACTCAGAGAAAAAACTTTGATCAAAGAAAAGACAAACTCTTTACCAAAGACTCGCGGGGAAGGGATTTTGTGAGCCAATGAGTCATGGATTGACGTTTCTAACCTCTTTGCTTGAAATTCGTGATTATCATTTGATTAAAACATCATTTTTTTCAATCAAGTCATTTTTTAAAATCACCTTATCAAGAAAATTTACTGATAGCTCAGTTTCCACCCCACCCCACCCCTTTGTCTATTTGCGAAAGACCTCTTTACTACTACGTTGACGACACAGCACCTTGAGAGAAACCCTCAGTCACGCTACCCTGAACCCAAACTACCTATCTACCTACCTAACCTACCTACCTACCCACCCACCCACCCAACCAACTACCCAACCAACCACCCCACCCCCACCCAACTGCCCCCCCCATCTCCCCCCCCCATCCCCCTTCCCATCAAAACAACCTCCCCATCTCCTACCCTCTTCCACAACCACTCCCATCATTCCTGCGCATCAATAAAAGTCGAAGCTCTATTTCTACACGATAGCTGAATCCTCATACCGCCAGCTCATGGAAAACACTCGGGGGGGGGGGAGTGAGAAATGGTGTGCGAAACTGTGATTTGCTTGGGGAGTTTTTTCGGTGGGGGAGATGGATATATGAGGGGAGGGGAGGGGAGGGGAGGGGTGTGGAGTTGGTGTGGGTGAAAGGAGCTGGAGAGGGGGAGGACGAGGTTACTGTAGGGGGTGGGTGTTATTGCTACCTATAGTATGCTTGGGGTTGATTACTGTTCTCGTGATATGAGACGGGAGTTCAGATGGCGATGTAGAAGAAAAATAAGAGAGAGCGAGAGCTGTTCCTTTTCACTTCAGTTAGTTTCACAATAACTACACACATATATCGAGCACAAAGTCACCACAACCTCTTAAAAACGTGATTTTTTCTAACTAACAAGTGACCCGGCTAAGAGGTCCCGTCACCCCGCAGGCCCCCTCCCCAACAAAGGAGGAGGGAGCCCGCGACCTGATGGGCCAAGAATAAAACCTAGCCAGCCGACCCACCAGCCCACAGGCGCCCCCCACAAGGAGGGAGGCCCGCGAGCTGGTGGACGAAGAAACGAAGACGCCATTGGTGGGTATCATCGCTATGCTTGGTACCGGCACTGCCCCAGTGCTATGCAGAATTCCATATGATAAAACGCGAAAAAGGAAAAGGGGGGGACATGGTGGTGTACAAAAACGCGATGGAACGAAAATCAGAAAGCCGCTTTTCCACCCGGCCCCATCGCCTCCACGGAGCCCGAGAATCGCCCGGACCCGCCCTCCGGCTGCCCGTCCTCGAGGCTCTCCCACTTGGCCTCGTCGTCACCCCAGCCCATCTGCATCCCGAAGCCGTGCTTCAGCAGCGCCTTCTCGTACGCCACCATCGACGGCACGATCTGCCCGAGGAAATGGTCGTCGCGGCACTGCAGCATCACGCCTTCGAGCCAGTCGTAGCGACTCTCGAGGCAGGGAGGTGGCCCGCCAACGACTCGTCCAATGTCGTGCTGGTGGAAGGTGCTGTCGGCGTTGGTGAGGCGGACGTAGCCGCAGGAGTTGAAGTTGATGCGGGCGAGGTTGCCGCGTTGGCGGGGAACAGGCACCTCGTCGCTCGGGATGATGGCGCGGAGGTATTTCTGGTGGGCGAGGGTTTCGCCGGGTGTGACAGTGTCGATGACGTCGGCCCAGGATCCTTTCCGAGGGCTACGACGGAGCCAAGCGGTGCTGGTTGGATCTGTGGGCTGCTCTCGTATGCCAAGTCCGGCGTCCTCGGCGTCTTCTGCTGTAACGACGACACCTCCATTCGCATAGAAGCACAGTGCTCCATTGAGACCGACGCAAACGTAATGAGTGCCGATTGACCACCGAAATCGAATAATAGGATCACGTTCGTGGTCCATGTCATGGGCATTTGCGTTGTCTGCTGGAATGGAACTTGCTGCCTTATGATCCGCTGTCAAGGAAACGGAGTCCAGGGTCAAAGTCTCCAATGCAGCTTCTTCCATGTCGTTGAAAAAGTTCTTGAGCGCTTGGGGGGTAAACCAACAATTTGTAAATGTTAGATGCTGAACATGAGGCAAAACGAGGACCGGAATAACCAAAGTCAACGCATCTGGCCCTTCGTAAATGTTCATAACCGGTGCAGGGAGGACATGTTTGTTGCGAGCCCACATTCCCGGTGCACGTTCGCCTCCATCAGCCCAACCAATCTTCAGCGTCTTTATGTTGTCGTTGTTAAGGACGCAGGTTAGGAGGAAGCTTCGGAAAACCTCCGTAGCGTCGGAAGGAAAGAGATCTGGGGTATTGACTGTGCCTTCTGCAGATTTGACGACGTTGCGCCAGTCAGGGGAGACTAGGATTGTCATGTTGTCAATCTTGGGTAGAGCGGCCCAGATATCGGTACGTTGTAGCAATGCCAAGTAGCGGCTGGACAACTTAGGGATTGTGAGGGTCCGCACATGCTGGAATATGGCCGAATTATCAATCAAAGCTAGACAATAGCTAGAGAGAAAAGCGCGTTGTGCCCATTCAGTCTCGAGTAACCATTCCTTTTGTGCATCGGTCAATTTTGCCGGCAGCAGTGGTTTTGTAGCGTTCGTCTGAGCGGCAGTCGTGGTCTCTCGGAACCGCCCCATTGACCCAGGGATGCGCTGCTGATCTTGGTAGACACGGGGGCTCTGGAAGTTCATTGTTGTCTCAACCATAAAATTGTCATCTCCAAATACTGGCGGTAAGCCTGTCTGGGTCAAAACCTGCGGTCCTGGTACAAGAGCAATTCGCTTCATCCCTGCAAGCCTCGGGGAAGCCTTCTTTAACGCATCTATTAGCAAACGATTGATGGTGTCCCATGTTCGACGACGCTCGGCAGTTGCATCTGGAACGGCGAATTTTGCCCCGAACACCTTGGGCTGCTGAGCAAATAACTTTGCTCGGTCGGAAACATCGGGTCCGACAAGCCAACCAAGGCCACTATCGACACATAGTCCTAGTTCGTACACCTCAGTAAGCTTTGAAAGTGCTGTGGTCATGCAACGGGTCTGGTCAGCTTTCTTCTCAAGACCAGCGACGGCGTCGTAGCGGCTATAATGTGGAAGCGGCCAGATGTAGTTGCCCCAAAAGCTGGAAATCTTTTCAGAGATCTGCTTTACTGGCGGGTTCTGTAGAGTTACTGTAGTGAGGTTAGCAATGTACTAGATGTTGCGTGAAAGATACAGTGGACTTGGAAGAATACACGGTTGGTGTGGTGATCGTGCATTCGGAGAATACTGAGCAAATAGGCGCGCTTACCTTGGTCAATCTCAAAAATCATAGCGAACTGCTTGATATGACCACCCCAGGCTTCGAACACCTTCATGCCATCGTAAACATCTTCGGCTTTAACCTTACAGTAGTCACCAAGAGGATAGAACTCATCATCTCCGTCCTCTGTTTGAGAATTAGTTTCGTTGGCTTTCCCCTTACCCTTTATGTCGGTGATCGCAGGTTTCTTAGCCTTGCTATCATGAATCATCATACCATAGATCTCTGGGCGGAAAGGTACCACCACAGTCTTGAAGGCGACGCTTGAAACTCGCTTCTCAAATTCGTGGTTCACCAGGCGCATGTTCAGGAGAGTTTCGCGGGACAGGTACTGAGCAATCTGCTCCATGACCTCTGTGGGAATCGGCTTGTTTGGCCATCCTTGACCAGTAGGTCCGACGGGAGGGTTGACCAAAGTGGATGCTCCAATGTCATCTTCTTGTGTTGGCTGAGACATAGCATAATAGCGTTCCGTGGATATATAAGCGTCTGTCATGGAGATGACCGTTGGAAGGTAGGGTGCATGGTAGTAGAAGATATGCAGGAGCTGCCTACGCTGCTCCATGTTGTAGCTTCGCGGGATTAGATGAGACAGGTACAAGACGTCTATCTGAGGTGTGTGGTTCAACGTGGTTTGATGGTTTGGTAGATCGTTGTTGGTTTGAACGTTTGGCAATACGTTGTTGGTTTGTGGGTTGATAGAAGTGGACGCTAACATAGTTTGTGCACTAGCCTGCATTTGTTGTTGAAATAGTTGGAGGTCGTCAGATACATGAAATGGTGAAGCAGAGCCAACGTCCGTATCATTGCCAACATTAAGGTCTGCTAATAACAGTCCTAAAATATGTTAGCTGCAATCATGGGTTTCACGAGTCTTTACTAACCCTCTGAAGGGATAGACATACCTTGCTCACATCCACTAGAACTCGCTGGCACCATACCGGCAGCGGAATCCCTCAGCTCTGCGCGTCTCCTCTTTCGGCTGTGGTCACTTGAGGTCGAATCGTTTGAATATGAGGGCATGTGACCTGAGCTTCCTCGAGTCCCATCAACTCTTGGTTCTGGAGTTGCAGAGCTATGTTCTGAGCTATTACCACTTGTTATGGCAAATTGTTCTCTTGTCAATCTTCTCATAGTTTCGATGTGGCTGGCAGTTTCTGGACGGTGATGCCTACTTCGGACTAAGAGAGAGCTTGGGCTTGAGACTACAATCCACGGATAGTTTGGGTCGTTGCTTCGATTACGGCCTGGATTCTTGAAAGGCCATGATGCGACAGATTCAGGAGGTTCGATTCGATTCCGGGAGCCGGACGCTTCTGGACTTGGGATATCAGGTAACTGATTTGGGTTGGAGAGATCTGAGAGTGGCGTAAACTGGTCTGGAACCGTGATAGCAGTCTCGGGCTGTCTTAGACTTTCTTCTCCTACAGTCATCTCTTCGTCTTCTCCATTTTCCTCACTCAATTCACCGTCTTCTGAATCATTTTCTAGTGCCTCCATGTGGTGTCCTTCGTCCCACAAACCTTGACTTAGTATTCTCTCTCTTGGCGTATGATTACGACCGCGAGCCCAAGATGAGGTTAAGTCACCCTGTGCTTGGATTAAGGCTCCAGGACTGCCCTCAGGCTCAATCGGCTCAGTGATGATAGAGCCACTGGTTGTCCGCTTTATGATAAAGGGCAGGAGACAAGGATTATGTGATTCCATCTTGGAGAACTAAAACCTCGAGGGCTGAGTGTCAAGTGGAGACTTTTTAATCTTGTATCTTTACGCACTTTGCTTCTATTAGGTACGGCTTGTCAGCTCAGAGCGCCATTCCATGCCAAGAGTAAAGAATATTGAGATGACAAGCATTTCTACAAATCAAAGACGTACCGGTCAGCTCATGTCGTGGAGAACAATTGGCATCAGCTCGCTCTACAAGGGTTGATCTTGGTTTTGTTGTCTCTTCTTCCAAGAGCTAGAGTACCTGGGAACAATTAGCTGAAAGAAATCGGTTGACAGCAAGCCATGGCACGAGGAGATAGACACTTACAGTCTCACGCAAAGCTTGCTGCAGAAAACTCTGCTCTGATGGTTCGACACCACCAAAACTCGTTGCTAGGATGAGCTTGGCCTGCAAACGATCAGCCAAAAGAAATTGAATGACAACAAGCTCTGGCATAAGAAGATAGACACTTACAGTCTGATGCAAACCTTTCAGCAGAAAAATTCTCAGCTCTGTTGATTCAGTCGCTGCCAGGATAAGCAGAGCTCGCGTCCAACCACTCACCTAGAGCTCCAGCAACACACACACACACTCTCTTTCATACAAATACCACCGACACAGACAGCACCAGCACCCAGCGATACCAGACAGACCAGCTCAACAACAGATACAAGGTTGTAATACAGCGTCAGGTACGAGAGCTTACCTAGGTACCTAAGTATGACATTGAAAGGAAACAATGCAGCATATAAAAGCTGTGATGTTATGATGCAGCACCCGGAGCGACCATGTTGTGAGCGCCGATGCGGGCGCTAACGGCTTCTGGACAAGCCTGGGGGGGGCTGTTGGGGGGAATAGTAACGCCGGGTTCCGGGTATGTCCGGCCGAGGGGTGTAGACTGGGGAGGTTTGGGGCAGTGGTCGTGAGGTTGGTGATGGGCCTGTACTCCTGGTGAGGGGCAGTGCTGGGGGCTAGAGTTTAGCTGATGGGGTGGGAGTTGGTTGTAGGGGATAGAGTGGGCGATGGGACTCATCTGTTTGTTGGAGAATCGGGATAGGTCATAGGATAAGTCTACGAAGATAGAGATTTAGAAGACAGGAAAGCCATTGATTGAAACTTCGATTCTCTATTGGGATACTCTATCGCAATCTAGAAAACCGTATGGTACACTCTGTGGTTCTGAAAGGTATTTGATCAGAATAGAAGAGAGCATTACTGCTTTTGATAGTTTATTTGCATTCCTTGGCAGATATATCCTGCTTCTAGCTGCTCTTTCAATGTCTCCACACTTCTGATTCGCTCTGTTTCCTTCTAGAAGAAAATAGTAGTGTTCAAGCTCTCGAGAGTTTTCTGCATCAAAAGAGGGTAATTCTGTGGCAAGCAGTTTAGTTTACTTTCTATTGAAGAAGATGGGTTTGATTAAAGCTTGAAATGCCATGTACCATATGTGCTCAATACTCAATACCCGCGTAGTTCTCGTGATACCATTACACCCCGAGTACTCGAAAATATAAATACGAAATGTCGTAGCGTGTGTAAAACGATTCCGAAAACCCAAAGGGGCAAATTTGTACACGAACACTCGCAGGGAAGGCGAGCAAGCAGGAAAAAACCAACGAAACCCATCAATCAGTATAATTCGCAGACGGATTCCCCGGCGTCCCAACCAGCGAACTCGTCACCACGCTCCCTGGCGGCGCATACCCCCCCAAGTCCGTCACCCCAGCCGCCACATCCTCCCAAAACCCACACACGCTCTTCCGCGTCTCCCCATCCTGCGTGATCTTGAATCCGAAATCATTCGCATCCAAGATGTTGTTAATCGCGTCTCCGCTCAAATCTGGCTTGGGCCATTGGATGGCAACGGGGATGTTGAAGGCTTTCTTGTAGGTGTTTGGATCGCCGGTTCTGGCGTGGCTGACGAGGTAGCTTTGGTAGCCTTGGGCGAAACTGCCGAAGCCGGGGAGGAGGGGGTAGCTGACTTCGCCGCCGAAAATGTTGAGGTCGAGATTGAGGTCGTAAAATGTAGGCAGCAGATCCGTGGCGTGCAAGCCGGGAGTAACCGAGTACTGCAGATTGTAGCTCTTGCCTGCATAAGCGTCGGAGAGGTAGCGCACGTTACATTGAAAGCTGCTATCGCCGATCAAGGCTTTTAGCCTGGCGCGCTCGGTCGTGTAGTTGCTGTTGGGGGACATGACGGGGGGGTAGCGGGCTTGGATGTCGGTAATGATGCTGTTGGCGTAGGCGGGAAAGGCGGCGGAGATGAAGGCGGTGAAGTCGGCGTCGTTATTTACGGTGGTGGGGACGAAGAGGTCGGCTTCGTCGAGGACGTGGGAGAGGACTAGGGAGTCGATGTTCTTCCAGTAGTTGCCTAAAAGTGTGTTAGTGATCTGTGCCATAACGGGGTAAAAGGAGGTCACGCGTACCTGACTGGAATTCAAGAGTAGCCAGTTGGCGGATAAGATTGCCATCAGCGGATGGACCGATTGCGAAAGATCCCGGAGGTCCTGCGGTATTGAGCGCCGTGTTGGCTTTCTTCAATGTATCGGCACTAGCAGCTCGAAGGCAAGCGACACCCTGTCCAGCACACCCCGCCAAAGCAGTAAAGTTCTGGAAAACATTCTCCAGACCCCCCTTTCTATCGAACATGAGTGAGAAGGCAGGACTTTGCATGACGGCTTTGGAGAACAGCGGGTCCTGGGTTCCGCCAAACGAGACCAGGTGATGCATGATGGAGCCTGCACCCGCTGATTCTCCCCATGCGCTGACTTGAGATTTGTCGCCGCCTACGAGACCAATGTAGTCTTGAATCCATTGAAGGACAGCTCTTTGGTCGTAAAGTCCGGCATTGGGGAGACCTTCCTTTTCCATGGTCGTACCAGCGAGGAAACCGTAGGCGCCGAGCTGGTATCATTAGCGTCACGAAAGATTCCTATTGAACGGAGGATTAGACATACTCTGTAATTACTCGAGACAAAAATAACGTTTCCACCGGACTGCTGAACTAGGCCCGTACCAGCATAGAATGGCAGGAGAGGCTCAAATTGATCCTTTCCTCCAAAGACGTACGCTCCTCCGTAGAACCATGAGATGACGGGTAACTTTACAGACGGATTGTTGATAGCCTTGCCCGGGACATAGAGGTCGAGGAAAAGGCAGTCTGATTCATATCAGGAGCCGGTAATAAGATGATAGGAAATCTACTTGAATGATTATACCTTCAGAGGCAGCAGTAAAGGACGGCAGCGGTATGCCTGCAAGAAATTGGTTCACGCCCATTCCGATGGGTGAGCTTGCGCCAGGACCCGTCAGTTGAGGGCCCTTGATGGGCGCCTGAATACAGATAGGGCCGTAAGAGCCGTCCTGCACCGTCGTCTCTTGCGCTGGAGGTGCGGGCTTGGCCCATCTCAAGTTTCCCACCGGAGGAGCTCCAAAGCGGATGTTTTTGAATGTATAAATCTGGCGCGATGTTTTCAGTCAGTGGATCTTTTGTGCAGATATGCAAGATGTCGGGTGTAGACGACATACATCGCCGTTTGGATTATAGCTGCTCGCTTGCCAGGTGCCATACGGCAGAGTCAAGGTCGGCAAAGCACCAGCGCGTTTATTGAACCTCAGCCCTAGTTCCGCGGGCGCTGCAAGACATGGCGCTGCCAAGAGCACGGCTCCGCAGATGAGATGAGAGAAGAGCATGGTCGGAAATTACTCTTTCTGCGATGGGCGAAGAAGAATAAGCAGATGAAGAAGGATTTCGACCGAGGGACTCTGAGGGTCTTGCACAAGGCAATGGAAAACCTCGGGACATGCCATCGACATATAGAAACCAGCGGAGCCTCGGCTATGCGATGGGTGAATTGATTGAGTCAATTTAATACCATGGCCAGGATTACCCATTCCGGAATACAGTACGCGTTAAGCAATTGTACGCCGACGGTTCCCCCCACAAAGTGAAACGGCCGGACGATCAACATGTCGATTGGTGCTGCTGCCCATCAACGTCCGGGTGCGAAGGGTGGAGGATAGAATGGTCGGAGATGCAACCCAGACAAGAAGCAGCGTCCGAATAGACATGGCGGAAGTGTCACAATAAGTGGCAATGAGATGATTGGTTTCGAACCAAGAGAACCGTGGGTTCTCCCTGGAAGTAAGTGGCAAGCCAATAGCCAATTATTTTGGTCTCTCGATCCGGGTGGGGTACGTTAACCTCGGCTCCCCACAGAGTTTAAATTTAGCGGGATCGGCATCCTATTCCGTAAGGTAAGGTACACATAATCTAATGGTCTCCGCTCAGGGGAAACTCTCGTCATGATTGGCGACTATTTATTCCCCACCGCCAATCATCTGTTGCCGGTCAGAGCGCCGAAAGAGGCAAAAAGAATTACCTTATGTACTACCTACCGGACTGAGTACTACGGTGGTGTGCAGATATCCCAGAAGTTGTATACAACAGTCCATTGCGTCATCGTTGCAACGTGCACCGGTGTACTACGCACATTCCGAATACTTAATCAAATAGACATTAGGCTCGGAATTGAAACAATCCCTATCTTCCATCTATAAGCATCTTCCTAGAACCCTATATCCCGACAATTATCGGTGCGACCTTAGAGCGTCTGAAATCGAAAACCAACGAGTCGTAATGGCATTGTCTCCACTCCGGCTGAAGGAGGGAGCAACCATCCTTCATCCCTACATACCATAGTAAGTCACTGGATACATGCATGCCACCTCGCTTGATATTGGTCTCGGAACCTTCAACGTCCACTATGTGATTCTTCCTGTGCCGCACGATGAGCCCCGTAATATATGCATCTCCGCACCGTGGCCCTCGTGAGCGCCTGGTGTTCGAGTGCCATACTCTTTGTTATCCCAAATCTTTCATGTGAGGCAGCTTCTCGGCCTCAAGGCCTCTTCTGGAGTCAGATGCCGAGTTCAGCGATGTGGCTTGCTCCATCTCTTGCATGTTTTGGTGCCTCTCCTAAAGACAAACCCACCGAATGGCTTTCAGCCGCTTGCAGGCCTATGCACTGGAGCCCGGTCGACGAGGTTTCGAGGCGCTGACGAACCCGGTGTATAGGCAGGAGGCGCTTCTGGAAACGAGTCGTTGGTGGCGTTAATGTACTGTTGGGGGTACGTAGCCTGAGGGGCGGGGACAAACGATGGCTGAAATGGCCCCCTACCTGGATATGGCTCGTATCCCCCAATGACTCGCGTATCCGGATTGGTGTTTCCTTGCAATGTGAATGCTCGTTGATCCCCGTCCATGCCCGCTTGTGCTTGGGGAGAGTTACGTTTGGAGTTGTATATTCGAACCGCATTGACCCGACGGAAATACTCATCGATGGCTTTTCGTTTTTCGGCATCTTTGATCTTGAATACAGAATACTCCCATGGAGTGCGAGAATCACTGGTCCGAGCAAGCATGTTCGCGCCGTCACGAAACAGAACCTGCGTGGTTTCTAAATCGCCCCTTCTGGCTGAGATGTGCATCGCGGTCAAGCAGCTTCCAGGCATTGTTGCGTTGACTTTTGCGCCACGCGCTAGTAAAAGACATACTAGGTTGGTGTTTTCAGATTCAACCGCCATCATAAGCGGAGTCATTCCATCATCTGGTGTGGCATTGACCCACGCACCATTGTCTAGAAGTAAGGCGCTCATCTCGTAGAGGCCAGCCGTACAGGAATAGTGTAAAGGCGTTTGAGGAAGGTCGGTTGCTCGTTTGATGTTTGGAGACGAAGACAAAACACTGTCGGCTAAACCGAATTGCGTCTGCTGGCGCCTTGCCCAAGGATTCATATCCACGGCATTCTGCACCAGGTAGTCCGCCAGGGTCAGTCCATTTGTCAGGCACGCAATATGTATCAGCGTTTCTCCAAGCTTTGTCGTCCTTCCAAGGTCTGCACGATCCGTAATCAAAGCTTCTATGGCGGGAATATTCCCCTGCCGAGCCGCTACATGAACAGGTAAGTCACCGTTACCATCGTACGCATAGCGGTCTGCACTGTTTTCTAGGAGGAGAGCGATGAATCCTGTGTGATTATGCTTGGCTGCCAAATGCAATGGTGACATCGATCCAGTATCAACCGGCTCCACTTTCGCGCCACTGGTTATCAAGGTTTGTGCAATACCGCGACGATCCAATATGGCTGCTTCATGAAGCGGGGTATGGGACCAGTTGTTTCTACAATCGATTTGCGCACCAGCCGCCAAGAGGAGTTGGACCATCTCTTGCAAGTTGAGTTTGACAGCCATGTGCAATGGTTTCGAACCTTCAGCATCTGAAACCTCACGCAAAACTTTGTGGGAAGTCATCTCTTTGACAGCATGAGCGGCTCGAAAGAGTCGCCAGGCTTTCGGGATCTGCGGTGGCGATGGCGGATATGCTCCTAGTAGCCAATTTACTGCTTCGAGCCTATTCGCCATCACCGCGACATGCATAACTGTTCTCCCCTGACCGTCAATCGCAAATTCATCGGCAGCATAGTTCTTGAGTAGCTTTAGGCAGTCCAGATGCCCGTGAATTGCAGCAGCCATCTGAGGTGTCCTATAGTTGTCACCCCTGACATTCACATTGGCCTTGTCGTCGAGCAGGCTTCCAAGTCTTGGTAGGTCACCGACACTTGCAGCTTCGATAAGTGCCGAGGCCTTGGCACTTGTCAAATGGGAAAATGAAGATAGCCGCATTAGACTTTTCCCTTTGAATCCCAGTTTATTCACGGTGTCTGTACTTGTGGAAGGCTCTCTAACCACTGATCCTGAAAGATAAGTGCGTTGGATCAGTTCGATAGACCTTTGCAGCGATGCTTTAGCCGTGTGTGTATCGCCTCTTCTTTTGGCTTCGGCGAGCTGCAGTTGAAGATGACGAAGCTCAGTCTGGGCTTGTCCTCGTAACGAGCCTTGCGAACCTGTAGAAATTACGGTGTCTATCGTGTCAGACGAGATCGTTGTAGGTGAGCTGCGTAAGGTCTGATGGTCTTGGTGGCTAGTCGATGAAATATCCGAATCAACCCCACTATATAGAGATGAAGCGTGGTCCGGCAATGATCTTGAAGATATGCCAGTAATATGCAGCCCGGAGGCGGTGCTATCAACAGATCGCTTGGGCTGTGGACCTGCAGGGTCTGTATGCTGTGTAACTGGAGAGGAAGGGGCTGGAACCAAAGGGGGAGGGCGTGTAGGAATTGCTGGCGCCTCGATTTCGCGTGGATCACTCTGAAGCTCCACCAGCTGGTCATTCATTGGTCTTTCTGAATTAGTCTGAATGTCTCCATCGTTAAGGTTGGAGGAGATAAAGCTAAAGCTGCCTTCTTCAACGTGTGAACGAGAAGGTTCCAAATATAAATTAATTCTCGGAACAGAAGACTTTTCAGTTGTCCTTCCATCAGATGCATGGCTCATTGGTAGATCTATGACAGGTGACTTCGCCTTGTCGTCAGGGGTTTCAAAAGCAGTAGGACCGAATTTTGAGCTGTACGAATTTGGTTTGTTGATGATGTTTCGTACAAGTACTTCTTCGTCCTTCATGATCGGGCTGCGATCTGGGATTGCTTCGTCACTCTTTAGCTCCAGATTGATAGGCCAAGAGTCGGCGGTTTCCTCTATTGTAGGACGACTAAACCCTGTAGAGTGATTATTTGTATCTGGCACAACAAGAGAGCTATCAGCTACACTTGGTGCTTGTATGCTACTGCTATATAGATCTGTATTTGAAGAAGGCGGGCTTGTAATACTTCTTGCGCTTAGGCGCTTGGAAATACAGTCTCCTAGCGCTCTACCCTCTGTTTCTGTCGAAATCGTCGCTTTTGAGAGCTGAGCGTCGCAAGTCGAACTTGTAACCTGCCATCTGGGCTCATCCTCGCTCCCTAGGCCTTTGATGCTACTGTCGTAGAGATCTGAGTGTGTAGATTGCGGCCTTGCTGTTTTCTCCGTGGTTGGCAAATAACCCACAGCCTCGCTGGTAGGTGTTACAACGCCACTTTGAGGAGACCCTGTCAGGAGATCCTGGGTTATGTATGTTGCTGGTGTCACATTAAATTCACTTGCTGCTGCTGCTACGCCTAGATCTTCCGAATCTCTTGCAGTAGCTAATTCACAAGGTTTTGCTAGTTCTTGCGTTTCAGCCTCCAGCTCGGTGCTGGGAATAGTATTCTCCGCCGGCAGCTCAACAGCATCGACCAAACTTGAGGTGCGAAGATCTGCTTGATGTTGTTTCGGATTCTTTATGGGAAAGTAATTACGCACATCAAGTCTGTCTGCACTAGGCCGCGGTGGGAGCGGTGGAGATTGAGAAGGGAGTTCTTGAGGAGATGTGATTTGGGAGGCAAGGTCCGGAGGAGGTAAAGGTCGGGAAGGAAGTTCGGGAAGAGGCAGAGCTTGAGAGGGAAGTTCTGAAACACGAGGACGACGCTGGAGAAGAATTAGTCAGTATTGTCACCCTACGTCGGCGCTCTCCGGTTCTCACATTTCCATAAACCCTCATATACGCTGGAGACCTCAGGAGTATCGAGTCGACGTCAAAGTTTACTGAAGGATCCATCGATAGTATGGATGCCGCATCTTGGAAGTTCCCATTCTCATATCGCAATGAAGCGGTTTCAGCCCGGACATTCTCAATTATAGTACGACTCTCCTCGAGTGCAAGTTTCTGCCTCTGCTCGGTGACCGTTCTGCTGCACAATTATTAGCCTTCATCATCTTCATGTTCAATCACCAGTATATACCATTGAAATATAGTCAATAGCAACTGCAATGCTCGCACCTGGCCTTCAAGGTTCGATATGTATTCCTTCAACGTATCCTCCAGCCATAAGTGTTTGATCTTCTGCTTCATGCCTGGAGTATAACCGGCCTCGCCCAGTTTGGAGTCAACAACAGTTATAAGAATGGCGCAACAGTTGAGGGAGACAGCCAGGTCATCATCGAGTTGTCTGGAGGGTCTACTTGATGTCTGATCTGTGGATCTCCACTCGGCGATGGCTTGAAGCGCAGCCCTAATGGTTGAGAGCTGCTCGAAGTTAGTTCTAGCTCGTCAAGACACGGCGGAACCACTTGCCTGGCTTGCAACCAGAGTCGTATTAAGTGCGACATTATTATACCTGTCCCTCACTTCATTGAGACGTTTAGCAACAGCAGTTACGCTGGCGATAACAGTGATCAGGCCACTAACAGTTCCAACGACTTCCATTCCTTCCCGGGCGAAGGAAGTCGGAAGGATGGACGATAGGAAGACGGGCGCGAAGACGATGGATGGATCTCCATGACCGTCCAGCAGGAGGCTGAATGCGGAACCGCAGTGAGTGGCACGGTGGTTTGGAAGGATTCGAAGCTAATGCGATGTGATGGGCCTGTGATAGGAAGATATCTGGTCACGTGCTAGTCAGCTTGGAGCGGGTGGAGGCTGAGCTGGTGGAGGACCCAGACTGTTTCAGGTTCTCAGCCTTGTGGGCTGTGATGCAAATATCACACAGCAGAGGTAATTGGGGGTACAGCTGGCCAGGGGGTTGGAAAAGTTGAGCCGGGGTCGGAAAAAATTCTTGGCGTCGAGTTGAACTTTAAAATTGGCATATGCCCCGCACATTCAAGACCTGGCGTCGGGTTGGAAAAGCTTCGATTCCTATGCGAAGCATATGCTCAGAGCATTAAGCGAGGCCACAAATAAATTCACATCTGGTCATCAAAGCCTCGTCGATGCATATGCGCAGCATCAACTGAGCACAAAGAAACATCGATGAACGACGAAAGCATCAACGCTCAAAATCGATAACGAGTTGACTAAATGATTTGAAGATGAGTGTTGCACTTCGCATATGCCGCGCATATACTAAGACGATGAGAAAAGTGATAGTGCAAATCATGAGCAGAATGATGAGAATGAAGAAAAAAATGCATGAGAAAGATCTGATGAGAATAACGTGAGCGATAGCTTGTTGATGAGCATGTCACAAGTTGAGTTCATGATTTTGCATGTTTTGTGCATATGCTAAGCATATGTAGAATAATCTTCGCTCGTCTTGTGATTGTGCTGTTTTCTCGATGCTTTGCTCAAGCTGTGCATATGCACGGCTTCAATACTTCGCTCTTGCTGTTTATCTTCTAGCTACTTTAACTATATAACATCAATTCTTGAGCTCATGATTAGCATATGCAGAAAGCTGAGCCGGGGTTGAAATAATTTTGAACTCATGGTTAGCATATGCAGAAAGTTGACTCCGGGCCGGAATCAAAAAAAAAAAGTTCCGGCCCTGGCTCAACTTTTCCAACCCCCCACCAACTGTAAGCCCGAGGTAATTGTAAGCACGTCCTATCACGAACGGCTGACTAAGAGCTCCAGTGCTCAATCTTACAATATGGGTGACTACAGACGGTAAAGAGCACAGCGATCCTTTAAAATGCCCGTCGATGCTTGGTTCCAGGTGCCACTGAGAAACTTCAAGAGCTGGCTGCAACAGCATCATATCGTACTTCCTGCTACTTCAGTCGTACTAGATAGGGTCATTCAGATATTGCGTGAGCAAATGTGTCGAGAGCCGCTTGATCGACTTAATCGCCTCCATCAGAGCTAGGGCACCTTTATCTTGTCTTCGAAATCTCCGGGAGGCCTGACTGACGTGATTGGTGTCTACTGCCTTGCTCCTAACTCGACAATGCTACCTCCACAGTCATTTTCTCTTCGTGGGACTTCGCTCCACATACATTCACATGGACTTAAAACATACCAGGTAGAAAAACGGCTATCGGCATAGATGTCGCGCTTACATGGCGGTGAAGTCCCTATGGAGCAGAGTGTAAGCCAAGTCATCAGATATGGCGGCATACCTTGAGAATAGCTACCCATCGGAAAGGAAAGCCCCAAGGGAAGGGTTCACACAGTGAGACACAATAAGGTGATAAGAACGGTAGTGAACATACGTGTGACACAATGTGAGATTTGTCTTTATCCTTAGGCTATGTTTTGCACAATACCTGTTTTCTCTCACACCAAAGATTTCCTACGCATATGCAAGCATCGAGAACTATGAAAACATAGGAGGATGAGGGCAAGATGGGCAATCGATGAGGCGTGTATAGCTACCGAGAGACATCCATTTGGAAACATCTCTGACCATTTAGTAACCTGCTTCAACGGCCAGTATACGGTATGGCGCGGGGAGCAACAAAACGACTCGGCGATAATGGAAAGACCAATACGACTAGAAGATCAGGATATTTCCCTTAGCTTGGCTTGGTTCCACTGTATTAGGAGCCCCCAACTTTTCATCTCAAGATTCAAACGGCCAATGTCCATAGCTCGGGTACGCCTGGTAACAAACTAGGTAAAGCTTCATGCCTGACCCCGAAAACAAAACCTACATGAAGGTTCTGAATTCTTCCCTTCAGGACGTGCACTCATAACTGGCCTTCTGAAAAGGTGCGCTCCTGGGCCGCTGGAAGACACAGGAATGGGTGAAGACATCTCGATCATCCTGCAAAATTGGAGAACTTTGTGAAGTTCACCAGATCACTATAACGGCTACATGATACTCTAAGATCCTACCTATGTCTCATCTGTGCTTCCTGATGCACTCGAAAGGGCTCTATGACCAAGGTCGAACGACTTACAATGCATTAGTGAACATTCTGACTGGCTATTGGACATCCAATATACACACTCCACAGCTATCGAGACTCTGACGGGACCAAATAGCAAAAACGGAGCGCGAAATCTCAATACCAGAGGTTACATTAGTTTCAACGAGTTTAATAACGAGCTTTCAGAACCAGGTGTCAACTGACATGTATTTTTCCATTTGGAGCACCTGCCGCCAAGTTCATGCCGAAGCTGAAGCTGAGCTATATCTGCAGCCTGATTTCACGTTTGGCGTGGTATAAAATAGATTAAGCATGTACTGAGTAGCTCACTGTGAGATCGTACGCGGTCCTTACAGGTAATCTATTACGCTGCAATGATTGCTAAGATGACTTTGAAATATTGCGTGACAGCCGGCTCCTGTCAACATGGAAGGAGCATTTACTTTCTGTACAAGGAGTTCATATCCCAAGGACAAAGCCAAATTTCAAGGTCTGAGAACCGTTTACCTACATTGTAAGAATTGCGCGTATCAAAGAGTCTACAGTAAATCCATTCTCTACAAGACATACGGAAGATCGAGGCAGTAAGAGCTAGGCAAGGAGCTTGGTGCAAATGGTAGGCCTAGATCTCTTAATGTGTTCAATTTGATCAGCTCTTTATTGAATTCTTTCCCTCAAAAGCCTTTAATTCGTGAGGATAATTCAGTGCAACAGTGTCGTATCTCTAAGCTGCTTGAGTGTTTGGTAGCTAAGATGCTCGCTCAACCATTCGACATGAAGAAATATTCCTTTATATAGCTTGTCATAGCTCAGGCGGATTTTATTCGCTTTCTTCATCTTAATGAGCCGTCATCGTGGTCACGTGTCGGCCTGTGATACAAGTACTTACCATCTACTATTCTCTTGATCATGTCAGCGCAATATGAAAAAAATAATACATAAGAGTTATGTTATTGACTATGCATAAGATACATGTTGATTGGGTCAGGTATTCAAGTAGTTTTAAGGAAACAAGTCATTTGATTAGGTTTCAACCCTACACAACGAGGCCGAATATCGAATCAGAAATGGTGAAACATGACAGAGATATACGCATCATATTGCGAAAGAGTCTGCACGTCTGAATATATGTCAAGCCTAATATTGTCTCTTTACTGAAAGCTCGTGTCAAATCTGTCAACTTTGTTGATCTTAGTACTGAAAACATCTTCTTAATTCCGCCCCTTTCTTTGCCATAAGACCTTCTTCTATCTCGAACACCTGTCTACAACTGTTCAATATGAGATTTAGCAGTACGAGTATCTAAAAATTCGTGAAATCATGTTTCTCGCATGCAAACACACTTCTCTTTATTTCAAATGATTGACTTGAACATCTAGCTTAACGCAATTCAATTCTCTCACTCCGTCGAATCTACCACAAAGACTGTACTCTTTAGATAACATGACTGTACTATAGCTCTCTATCTCAAGTCGTAGAGTTTCACTAGCAAACGATAACTCTACTTACGTAGTCAATCAGCAACTTGTGATGCAGGATAGTGAACGAGGTGCTGGTGAAAGTAGTGGTCTGATGCTGAGCAAATTAATCAGAAGCCCGGAATTGACTTAGTAAAAGAAGAACAGAGGACAGCAGACTGACTATACTAACTAGATAGTTTTACCGCTTTCTCGCACAAACAAACACCTTATCACCATTCAACATCACGACGCAGCAGGCCTACTGCACGATCGATCAACCGTCGATTCACATGTTCTATATCTCGAACGAGACTGATATTTTCACCCTCTCCAAGCAAGGTATGAGATGTTTCGAGTTTTCCTGGGACTAAAAGGCGACAGTGACTATTCGCTCACTTGATAGTCCGTTCAAGGGCTATTTGGAGTTTGAATCGATGTAGTGCGATAGAGATCGAATAGGGTAGATAAAGAAAAAGAACTGGGGAATCAAAGCTTCGACTCGGGCTGAAAAAGAAAGAAAAAAGAGACCAGTAGAAAGGTTTGAGGCGAGAAGGGCAAGAAACAAATTTATCGTGAAGAAACAACTTGTGCCGAAGAAGTTATCAATGGCAAACCGAGATGGGTATAAAAGATTTTGTTGAATGGTAGTGATAGTCTTTTCTTATAAGGGATCGAATAGTTAATGAATAATACGCCATGTCATTGATTAGAACATGGCGGTTGTCTGGAATTAGGACATGTCGATGTGTTTTATCAAGGTCAGATGAGACAATATAGCAATTGGATGCATGATTAGGACGGGTGATGGTAGAGTGTATGTGATTATTGGCATGCTAGCTGCTGTTGTTTTCCCGCTATAACACAAGTGTATCAATCGGCTGCATAAAATGTTAATAACCCAGCATCAGCTCAGTTGAAGAGCTGGCTACGGTGAAAGATACTAAGCACCATCACACCAGCACCTCAGCAACTCCTATCCTCCCCCTCACAACGCAAGCGCACTAACACTCAGAATCCCCTCCTCCTCCTCCAATCTCCTCACCACCATCCCCCCAACCTCCCGATCAATCCCCAAAATCATCAGCGCCTCATCGCCCTTTCCCCCGTCCCCCTTGGCCTCACTATCGACAGATGCTACGCTCATGAAATTGATGTTGATCCCTTCCTTGCCCAGCAGCGCACCCACCGCCCCGATCTTGCCGGGGCTGTCGTAGTTGTGGCAGATGAGCAGGTTGCCTTCGGGGACGAAGGAGGTGGCGAAGCGCGAGAGGCGCGAGATGTGGATTTGGGTTTGCGCGGTGTAGCCAGATATTATGTGGTCTTCTTGGTCATGGCTAGGGTTGTTCGGGATGGGGCGAGCGCGGAGGGTCACTAGTGATGAGTAGGTGGATGGGGTGGCATCCCGGGAGTGGAGCTCGTTGACTACGATGCCGCGGTCTTTGGCGATCAAGTCCGCGTTTACAATGTTGATGTTTTCCGCATGCGATGTTATGGGCGAGGTAAGACCCTTGATGAGAGCCGCGAAGAGGGGTTTGGTGTTTGTCACTGTTGCGAGGGAACCCTCGTACACAAGGTCGAATGTGGTTCGAGCCGTGGCTTGAGGGTGCCCCTGGCCGGGTTTGGAGTAGTGCTGGGTGTATAAAGAGCCCATCTTTTCGATGAGTCGAACAAATGGTTGCAGTTTGGCGTATTCGTCAGGTAGAATCAGAGGCGCGTTGACTGCTGATCGAGGGAGGTCTCCGCCTAAGATGGAAAGAACTTGGGAGCATACATCTGTGCTGACGTTGTTCTGGGCTTCGTGGGTTGATGCGCCTAGATGCGGTGTCGCAATCACCTTTGGATGGGCGATCAATTTAGCAGCGGAAGAGGACGCAGAGGGAGGTTCAGTAGTGAAGACATCAATGCCAGCGCCGGCAATATGATTAGATTCAAGGGCTTCAAGAAGACTCTCTTCGTCAATCATGCCGCCACGGGCGACGTTGAAGATTCGAGAACCCTTCTTCATCATCTGAAGCTCGGCAGCTGAGATCATGCCTTTGGTGGAAGCGATCAATGGAGTGTGGATTGTCAGAAAATCCGACGCTACCAAGAGGTCTGATAATGAAGTAACGAGTTTTACGTTGTTTGTCGCAGCGACGGCTTGAGAGGCGTATGGATCCAGTGCTAGAACGTTCATCCCGAGTCCGATTGCCAGTCTGGCAACGGTAATACCAACTGATCTGTATCAGATATTGTGACACTTGTGGTATACGGCAAGGTATTCGTACCTCTTCCAAAGCCTATCACACCCAGTGTCTTTCCCTTGACTTCCACGCCCACCAGTCGGCTTCTTTCCCATTTTCCAGACTTTAGACTTGCGCATGCGTCGGAAATGTTCCTAGCGACCGAAAGGATAAGGGCAATTGTATGTTCAGCGGCAGCCTGAGAAAGTCAGAGAGGTTGGAGAGATGTGCAGGTGATAGGCGGAAGGCATGGTACTTCGATATTACCCGATGGCGAGTTGACGACAATAATACCAAGTCTCGTGGCGGCCTCAAGATCTAGGTACCTGGAACATCAGCAGATGAACAATGTTTCTCGGGTATGGAACTGCGGTACCAACTATGTCTCCGTAAGTCTTGTGCTCGATCCAATGCCTTTCTGAAGCCGTAATTCGCTCATACCGTTGTCAACACCAACGCCTGCCCTGGCTACCACTTTCAGATTCTTGCCTGCCGCAAGCAACGACGAGGTGACCTTGGTTTCCGAACGCACGATAAGGGCATCGTAGTCTGGAATCAGAGCAAGCACTTCATCGGGCGATAGCCCTAGTCGTTCGTCAACGTGAACAGTAGCTTGTAGAAGAGACAGTCCCTCGGGTGAGAGCTTTTCAGGCACCAGCACTTTCAAAGACGCCATGCTTGTTTATGTGAGCCGAGTCGGTGGACAGTAGGAGCAGAATAGAATTGAGAAGGCAGGATAAGAGAACGTTGTGAGGGCGGTGAGCGCCATATCAGCCCATTATAACCCACGGAGAATAGACCGTGGGGCATGTGGGGTTTCGAGCGTGGGGAGGGTGGGGGGCAAGTCCCGCTAATGCAGGGCGCGACGTCAGGTGGTTGCTGTTGCGCCCGGGCGGAAATGCGCCCGAGGAAGGGAACGGGAGCTACCCCTCACCGTGCCCCTGAGTCAAAAACACTCCCTCGGCAGAAATAAAGACCCCCTTCTTGTCGCTCCTTGGCTTTTCCACCCTCGAATATCGTACCAACATCTCTTTCGCTTCTAGGCTTCGCGTGTTGGGCATTGGAAACCACTGTGATAGGGGTCTGATATTTCATATCTTATTTTCCTGTTCATTCGTAAGCTTTCGCGGACCGAACTTTGCTCTTTCTTTACTCTGGCACTCTGGCAAGACTTTTCCTGAGGAAGTTGGTCGCTCTCCGCCCCTTGCGTAATCATGGTGGGAATTCGGAAAGCTGTTGAAAGGCCTATCACGAACCAAGACTGGGTGACTTGGTTTGCTGTCAACCGATAGATAAGGCTTACGTGCCACCCTTCCCTAGTAACAATAGTAAAGTTCAGAAAGAGACTGGGCTCATGGCCTTGGCCTTCTGGGAAAATTCCACAGCGAAGTATAGAGTATGTCACCGCCTCCATTGATGTGGAGACTGGTGAAGGACGTTGAGCGTAGGGGAATAGTTTTGTTACACCAACCAGAGTATATACTTAAGAGAAAGTGAAAAAAAGTCTCCAGTTTTCCACGTTACCCCAAAGGTTTCCTCAAATTTCGCATCCAGATCCTTCTGAAGGTTGCTAGGCAGCGGCATGATCGCTTAAATTTTGACGATTGCTTCAAATAGCGTCGCATTCCCAGGAACGATAGTCTTCGGCATTCACGTGCGGACCAATTCGAATCTTGAAGAGTCGAGAAGTTCCTTGAACTGCGTTCGTGTTCGATCGAGGGATGCAAAGTGCGTCATCATCAACCAGTCTAGCTGGGCAGCGTAAAGTGGCACATTAGACTCCGGCATGGCTGTCTCGTTGACTAGCAAAATCGAATCTTTGTTCATAGATGCGCGGATGTTTCCCAGTATCTGTTTGTCCGGCCAATCATGAAGCACAGTACGTGAATGATAAGCTTTGGCGCCTATAACTGGTTGCGGGTAGAAGAAATCATGCTTCATTGCCTCGATACCCGATGGCAGGTCTTTGATATCATCAATCACGATTGGAATATCCTGCAAGATTAGTTTCCCTAGGAGATTCGGGTATTTGCCCCTGAAAGCAATGAGATCGTACCCACGACCGCCTCCAACATCGACCAGGAGAGGTTCGGAGCTACTCTTCAAAAGCAACTTCTTTTCGACGGGGTAGAAGTTAAACCGATCCTCGCCTCTTTCCATGCGTTGCATGCCCATTGTGGTATTGAAAGCGGTTTGAAGCTTTGGTTTCGATTGAAGCCAGTCAAAATAGTGAAGTTTGGTTTCCATTGTGTGTTGAAACGGGTCATCATGGGCATCGTCAGGGTTCTTGAAGCCATTGCGTTCAAAATAGCCGGGAAGCCTCGAGAGCATTTCTATATTGCTAGTTCTAAAACACGTAGTCTGTGATATAAGCTGCGACGACGCTTATAGGGCTCACACACATATGGACAACTGCCGCAGTCAATGGAGACCCAATAACGTACGCACTCACATGATGTGTTGGTGCGAATGCATCCTGACCAATTTTCTTTGAAGATTCCCATGCCAGCTAGAATTCTCATTGTTGGTTTACGAACCGGTCAAAATGTGAACACACTTTGGAACAATCCTATTCAGGTATGTATAGCATGTTTCAACACTCATGACACAGGCTAGACGGTCTCAGTGCTTATCTAAACCACACATCGTCTCTTTGCACTTACTGATGAGCAGAGGGTCTGCCCCCGATCCCAGAAGCAAGCTGCTCGATTCGCACTCTGCCTCGATTCGCTGAGGCTTCAGCCGCAACATCGAACAACTTCATGTCTACTGCCAACCGAAGCGCCACAGGTTCATAAGCCTGAATATGGAGTCAGAAGTCAGTACTTGGGCGTAAGAATGCTCAGACCATCAATGAAGATGAGGATTGCGTACCTGAAATATGGTTCGTATACAAGGCATCATTCATTTTCTGACACGCGAATAAGAGCTCTATCCGCTCTACGTTGGTGACATCGCTAGGGGAAACGTTGGCCGCAGCCGTGATATTCGTGATGAGTTCCGAAACACTCATGTCTCTTCCGCGGTCGCAATCTTTATTTCTGGCGAGGACAATTGGAAAACACGAGTGCTGGCGGCAGATGTACAGCTCCAAGTTTCAAAATTATGGATAAAATTCGACGTTTTAGCAGTATGGTAGCAGCGGATCTGGAAACGTTCGATGGTACGAAGCGCATACACGCTGAAGTTGGTCACCGTTGAAGCTTGCGGCAGCCACACTGCCTGCTAGGGCTTTTCTTCGTGTGTACGACAACCACGGTAATAAATTTACGTGTCCAGTACATTGCGTTAGATTGCGTCGTGGACGTATAGGAGCATCTCCCTCCACAATTCTCGTCCGGTGTATGAAAACCGGGTTTGCATACCTACTTCGAAATTCATGGCTTCTGCAATGTAAGAGGTGTGGAACGAATCCTCTCTTTACAAGATATTCATCCCTCGATCGTAAACCTTCAATCTCGGATAGCGTTCAGAACGATTAGAGAGAAATTGTCGGGTTCCTATAACTTGTACTTATCAGTGTCTGCTATTGCTGCTGCACTCTATCACCAGCAGACTATCGTTTCGCCAATGAAGAGGCATCAATGGACTTGTATCTGACGAAACATATTGTCCAAGGCATATTTATCAGCTTCTCAACCTTTTAGCATGAGTCATGACATTTAGACGCCTGAGTACTGATGAAAATATATCGCTAATTGTTGAAACAATTATGCCGTATATTCGACGTGAATGCTGCCCCTTGAGTATGTTCTACTCTTGTAGAGGCGTTATCTGTGTTCTTGAAAAAGCCAATCGCCTTCAGTGAAGCAAGTGCGTTGAGTCCTCAGCCTATAGCTTAACTTTCCTAGCATATCTAGCAGAACAACAGCACATAGCCACGGATAGATCTTCGACGAACATTCCCACGACTCAAACGGCTTTGCTTCCCTTCTGTCCCTCTAACAGGCGCACGAAACTTTGAATCTTCAGTACCCCACTATGATTCTGCGCAACAGCTGCCTCATAAGCCTTTCTGTACATATGCAGGCCCTCGGAGAACAGTTGTCTTCTATCGCTCCACCCAACATCCCTTCTCAAATTCTCAGACGAGACCCACTGCGGGAAGCTAATGAGCATCTGCACCACATCAATGCCAACATTCTCCCCCGCTGATGTGTATTTTACCCCGCCAGCTATCTTGTAATCTTTGACTAGCGCAGTGGCAACCTCGCTCAGTGTCTCGTATCGATGCCCGGAAATGTTGTAGCACTGTCCCTCCACCGCGTTTCTGTCCTCATGTGCCGCTATCGCAACATAGGCTTCAGCGCAATCGTCGACATGGGTCCCGTGCAATATACTTCGAGGGTCGGCGGTGAGCTCAAGGACACCATTTTCAGCGGCTCTTGCAGCCATCTCCAACAACGGGCCATAGAAGCTGCCGCTGAGGCCGTAGACGGTTGTTGGGCGGAGGAGAACGGCGTCAAAAAGGTCGCTGTGGTCAAAGATTTTTGGGGCGTAGGTAGCTCGGTGAATGGCGAATGGTGGAGGATTGATGGGGACTGCTCAGTATGCGGAGCGAGGGCTTCTGCCCCGTCGAGGTAGGTCGTGCCGTAATCTTTGCAGCCGGATGTGAAAAGGACAAGCGGGCGGATACCAGCCTTGTTACTTGCCAACGAGAGGGCGCGGATAAGCGTGATCGTGTCGTTGTAGTGAGGGATGTAATCGAGGATTTGTTCTGTCGTAGAGACTATCACGTCGAGTGTTCGTTCCTGGGCTTGCAGACGCTGAATGAAGTCAGAGTCACCAGCTGATCCGAGGACAGAAATGATCTCGTCCGCCGCCAAGGATGTTCTGGACTGAGCATTACGAACGAGTCCGTAGGTGGTCCATCCTGCCCGCACGAAGGCTCTGGCGACGGCGTTACCAATGTATCCATTTGCTCCAGTCACTAAAACCGTCTGAGCTTTTGAGCTTGCCATTAGAGCTATACACTGTAGATTGGCTAAGCCTAGCTAAGTACTATTGACAAGTAAGGAGGATAGACGGGTACCAAGTGGAACAGTAGTAGTGCAAATACTGTGGGTGTAGAAAGCTGAGTTGTTAGTAAGATGAAGGGCGTATTTGTAGTAGCGGAATTGGTGACTCATGGAACGAGCAAGCGACTTCGGCAGCAGGAACTTCCATTGCTCCGCCGTACCATATTGCAAACCTCCTCCTTCATTTGCGGAAGGGAGTGGAGTTTAAGACAGCCAAGTACATGGAGGTAAATTCAGAATAAGAAGCGAGAAGCGAGAAGCAGTTCAACTCGGACTGTCACTCTCCGGTCCTTCCGGCGTTTAATAGAGTTGCCGCACAATAACCTTGGCACTTACTTGGCAGCTTGTCATTCTAGACTTGTTTCGGACTAGAGAATCTCGGCTCGGTTGTCAGAGCTCCGCGACAGAGATGAGGTTAACTTGGCGTGCTTAGGTACCGTACCTAGAGTAGTCGCCCAACCTAAGCCAACTCATACTTCCGTACTCAAGTTCATCATACTCTAAGTGAGAAATTAATAATGCAGAACTTTGTAAAATTTAATAGCTTGCAAAGATCTGACCATTTCACGTGTCATCGACAAGATGAAGGTCAGCGTTCTTCACCGAAACTGATCAGCAGATCTCGATAAGGCGGGCATGATCCGCGCAACTCGTGTGTTCTAAGATGTATGTAACGACAGGTCAGACTGATATTGATGAAGAGATCGTTCAGCAGCGTCACGAAGACTATTACTACAAATGATGACGCGATCTGCACTGTCTGATGAGTTAAGAAAACGTCGATGTCAATATGTACATGATTCGCTCATCCTGTTGGAAATAGGGGAGATGGTAATCTCCGCCTTCATAGGGCTGATAGGGCTGGGGCCCGCCAGTAGAGTTTTTACCTGCTCGCTCGTACCTCTGTAGATATCCTTAGAATTGGCCCGCAAGTGTCATGGTATCGCCATCGTATGGGAACACCGGTTCTATGGAAGGAGCCTACCATTTCAGGTCGATCCAGAAATAGGTCTTGCGTTGGTGGGGTACGATGCCTACAAATACCTAAGCAATGATCAGGCTCTGGAAGACATCGTATTCTTTGCAACCAATTTCCATCCGCCAGGCCACGATGGTGCATCACTCATAGGGAATAAGGTCCCATGGGTTTGGCATGGCGGCAGCTATGTTGGTACACGGGCTGCGAGAATCCGCCAGCGCAATCTAGACGTAGCTCAGCTGGATGCATCTGTATGTTACAATACTATTATAAAAACTATGCCGTCGAATTGCTCAGATGATACTCACGCTGCGATTAAATATGCCGATCAGATTCTTACCAAAGGAACCGCGAAAGAAAATTCGCTCCTTAAAAGAGCAATCTTTCTTACAAACAACGCCAATCCAAGACAAAATGCCATCTTTCCAAACGTCAAGAAATCCGATGACTTGACGAACTGGGACGTTGCCAATGTCATCGCCTATCCCTACCAGGGGAGCCCATGGAGCTTCCAAACCTTCGGCTATCAGATAGCCCTGAGTGATTTTCTGCGATCGAGTGGAAGAGTGGAATCCGGCAAACTTCTCGTTTACTCTGCAATTTCCCAGCTTCGTCTTGATCAGCAACACGGACGATTCTCCCACCACCGTAGCTGGCATCACCGCAACCTACGGTTCCGAAAAGGCCTTTTACGCCCTCCTCTACTCTATCCTTCAAAAGGCCTACATCGACGACTCTGGCTTCACTCGGGGCTTCGTCCGCGACCCCGTTGATGCTGTCTCTTGGACCTAGCAGCTTTGCACCCAATTTTCCCAATAGCAAGTCGCTAACATCTCGAACACGCGCAATCTCATCTCCCTCTTCGATAACCTCGAAACTGCCTCAAAATACTACTGTCGAGGACCGCACCCCTACGCTCCCTTCCAAGCTGACGTCGATGGAATTCTGAAGTTGGGCGACTGGCACATGAAGCCTTCAAATGTCATGTTTACGGACGGTGAACTCGACCCTGGCGCACCTTGACTGTGCATTCCATTATCAAAATCAACCAAAAAGCTCCAAATCGACCGAGCACGCAGGAGGTACCGCCGTGCAACGAGCCTCCACTCGGGGATGCTGTGTTTGGGAACGTATGGCCAGGCGCGGTGCATGCCAGCGATATTTTCAAGGGGCTTTCTGACCCTGGAGTCGGGCTACCAGCTGATGAGGGTCCGGAGCTTTTTGGAAAGGCGCTAGATGTTTGGTTGAAGTGTTTCCGTCCAAAGAGCGATGACTAGAGTGAAAAGGGAAGTTGAGAGATATTGGCTGACTTTCTCGAATGCGATTGTGGCACGGAAGGCTGATGAGATCGGGTGAACTCACGTTCAAAGAAGAAAGATAACCACAACACCATTGTACCAGCGCTGTTAGGAATCGAACCTAATATAATACAACTCTCTAACGACTACGTTGTTGGCATCTCTGTATAAATCTAATCACTGGCTTGAGAGTATATCGAACCTTTTCCAAAGGGAGCAAGATTCCATTGTCAAGAGCCTGATCATGCCTCCACGGTATTTCTCATACTGCCTTGGCATAATGTAGCATGACCACCTTGAGACGACTTTTACGTCCATCACCCAATTCTTTCTCTTCGTTGCATAACTCTTGATATTTACGACGACTCCACATGAAGGGCTGTTCGTAGATGGGTAGAAAACCTACATGACTGTTGCAAAGAATACCGCGACCTTATGCGGAAAGCTCAGCCATATAGGGCTGGGTCTCATCCGATACCGATTGACTGTAGGGCGCATATCCTACTACCTACATCATGGATCCGTTCTCACTTACTGTAGGAATCGCCAGTTTGATTACTCTAACGGCGCAAACTTTGCGACTGACGAAGAAGTATGTTGACGGAGTCATGCATGCGAAAGACTCGGCAGTTGCACTTACCAAAGAGCTCGAAGTCCTTGATACCAGTCTTAAACGTCTTGACGCCTTCCTGAAGGGCGACGGCGGAGACTGTTGTGTAGTCGACAGAGACTCGGTGCTAGCTTGCAGTACCGCCGCTGGTCAGGCAAAGCTTACGGCTTTGTGCGATAAGCTAACTGCTGTTGGGTCAAGTCGGAGAAGTCGATTTTTATGGCCGTTGAACAAGGAAGAACACCTTGAATCCATTCAAGAGTTGCGAGCTCTTTCGCAGTGAATACAATTTGCTTTGACTATCGATGGCTAGTATAGATCCTTGTCTCGCATGCTTATTTGAGGGATCATCCTAACCTTACAAGCACTCTGCTCTCGAAAACCTCTGAAAATGTTCTGGGAATTTTCAAGAAGCAACTAGAAGGCTTTCAATTGCGCCAAGACGTTGAGGCCCGCGCCAAATCAATTGAGAACTCAATCACCGGTAAACCATTTTCAGTATAGTCTCTCGTCTTACGCATATTACATCAACCAATTGTACTCTCTCATCCAACTCATTCCACATTGAAATTACATGAACCTTTCCAAGCGGAAATCTGAAGCAATCTGATATGTGTAATCAGAGCAAAATCGAATATATCGAAATGATCGGGAAGAGCGGGAACGCAATAACATTTTGGCCTGGATCTCGTCTTTTGACTATGAAAAAAAGCACCATAGCATCAAGACGCCACGTGTAGACGGAACTGGTGAATGGCTGTTGCAGAGACCTGAGTTCCAAAAATGGCGAGATGAAAGAAACCCAATCTATACCTTGTGGTGTCACGGCTTGCAAGGGTCAGGAAAGTCGGTGCTTGCGTCAGTACCTCATACAGTTTCTTCTGGCTACGCTGATTGAAAACAGGTCCTTGGTCATAGATCGCCTGAGGAACGATGCAAGGGGTCAAGATGCTGCTGTAGCCTTCCAGTACTTTGACTATCGAGACCAGGAGAATCAGTCGCCTACTCATATCCTAGGAAGTATCCTCAGACAGGTTGCGGCAAAAAGATGTCCCGTCCCGAAACCGACTTCAGACTTACATCACAGATTCTCTGTACAAGGCAGACAGCCAGAACTCCAAGACCTTGAAAAGGCACTATTGGCAACTTGCGGGGATTTCAGTAAAGTATTCATCGTCATTGATGCTCTGGATGAATGCGACGAGAACAAACACCGAAGGACATTGATGAAATCGATAGCTTTCTTGCAACAGAGTCCGAGCGTCAGGCTTTTTGTAACAAGCCGCTCTCATCCGCAGGACATAAGGACTGCTTTTGAAGATGCTCCTCAAATTGAAGTCGAAGCAAATGCGTCGGATTTGCGATCATATCTTTCTCAGGAAATCGAGGATAGCAGAGCTGTGAAAGCCATGGACATCCCTTTCCGGATTGAAGTTGTAGAAAGAATAGTAAAGGCAGCTCAGAAGATGTGAGTTCCCTCATTTCTTGAGGAGATATTGTTTTGACCTCTGGTCAGGTTTTTATTAGCCGTACTACAGATCCAGAGAATTCTGGCCGAACCTACAGCTGGCGAAATGGAAGAAGCACTCCTTACCATGCCGACTACTCTACATGATGCGATCGAAGAGACACTAGTGAGAATAGATAGGCAGCCCACTAGCCGGCGAAGACTCGGTCTGAAGACTTTGATGTGGATATCTCACTCGACAAGGCCGTTGACCGTAGCAGAATTAAGCGGTGCTCTTACCATCCGCTCTGGTCAAACTGATCTCAATCCGCGGTACCGCCCAGCAAAAGAGTCAATTATTGAATGCTGCTTGGGGTTGGTTACTGCTGATGAAGAGAGTTCAACAATTCGCCTTGTGCATTTCTCGATCCAAGAATATTTCCGAGATCAGCCGGAAAAGGTATCCCTACCGGCTGAGGAAGAGATTGCGGAGATGTGCTTGACTTATCTGTTCTTCGACTCGTTTGCGTCAGGATGCTGTCAAGAGAGATACTCAGTCGAGAAACGAATACGAAAATATCCATTTCTGGGTTATGTAGCAAGAAACTGGGGCCATCATGTTCGGCAATCTAAAGCCGATAAAACAAAAGCTTTAGCTTTCAGACTGCTCCGCTCTCCATCTAGAAGGTCGTGCGCCGCCCAAATCATGAGATTCGTACAAGGCTATAAAATGATATATTGGGAGCCAGACGAGGCTAATAGCTGTAATGAGCTCCATCTCACCTCGTACTTTGGCCTGGACGATGCTGCACGTCAGATACTGGAATCAAGGGAGCTAGACGTTGATTCTACTACACATATTGGAACTACACCATTAATTCTAGCTGCATCTCGCGGCCATTTGCAGCTAGTCTGGATGCTGCTCGATGCAGGAGCAGATGTTTCGCTAGAAAACTGGTACGGTAGCGCATTACACTGTGCAGCGGAGGCTGGACAATGCGATACAATCGAAGAACTACTCCCTCACGTAGCAGATATCGATATTGAAAGCTGCGGTGGACAAACTCCACTATTCTGCGCAGTGACAGAGGGCCATATTACAGCTACAGCCCTCTTATTGGCACGTGGTGCTAATCCTAATAAAAATGTCAATTGTTTCCTTCCTGCACATTTGGTGATACAACAGGAGAACTTTGAGATGTTGCGGCTACTGTTAGATGCAGGGGCTGACGTCGAGAAAATGGGATTTGAAGGACTGTCAGCTCTGCACCATGCTGCTATCCAAAGCGACCGCCAGATACTGGATGCTGTTCTTGAAAGTGGCCTCGATCCTGATATCCAAGCCACCGAATCTTTTGAAGGTTATACAGCGCTTTTTATTGCGGCTGCGCATGGTCGGTCCCTCAATGTTCGACGGCTGCTGAAGGCAGGAGCCGACGTGAATCATCGATTGAAATCAGGTAAGACAGCATTAATTATTGCAGTTCTGAACAAACACAAGAGTACCCAATAAGTGCTTCTGGAATTTGGAGCAGTCCATCATCCATCGCCGTTTGAATTTCAGATACTCGATGATGAAGACGAAGAAGATGAGCTGCTAGCACAAAGCATCTTGGCTTGGCGGAGTGAAGTGTGTGCTTAAGGGACTCGGGAGACCGCGCTGTAAGAGTACGAACAAGTTCCAAGCCATCGACCAAAAACGTTTACAGGATACAGAAATCGATGGTTCACTTGACTAGTGACATGATCCACACACAATGTAAATTAGGCGATTAACTTAAAAATACTACCTGCCCTTAGAGCCAAGACATGTCAACATTCAAACCAACACTTCGCGTAGAGTCAATGACCCGGCAGCAACGGATTCACCCAGTCGTGCCGTGACCCGTAGAATCGATGAGAGGCACTGGATCAAAATCTGGGTCCCACCGTTCATCTTCGAAATTGACCTTGCCCTAGGAACAACCCTTCGGGGCCCCTTATCATGCTGCACTCAAACTTGAACGCAGCCATCCCCTAGACCTATGCGAAATTGCCAGCGATGTAAAAGTATTTCCTACTGTCGCATTGCAACTCATCTCGCGCACCACCTGATATTGATACCGCGATGGTCACGGCCCTCGTTCACAGGGTATCTACTCATCCGTGATGCGGATTTCAAGAGCATCTAGACTCCTGCATCATACATGTACTATCGACCTCATCGCAGTCACCCCATTTCGCTCCATTTTCAACAACCCAATATCAACCCTCGAGCCACACAGTTATTTCTCCCTTTCCCGTTCCTGAACGATAAAAGTAATTGCTTTTGCAACATGTAACACATAGGAAGGAATGGTTCGCACATTCCCCCTCCCGCCACCCCCTACCTAAGGGGCCTCCCCTAAAAGGCGCTGAAGAAAGTCTGCAATAGCCGACGTCATGTTAAAAGATCAACAACCTTATACCGCTATAATATGATTGACCTTAATGAAGTTACAGTTCAGCATAGCTTCTACAAGCAAGAAGTCGCATCGCGATGTTCTTTAGTAGTGAAACAATATAACATATACATTCAACTTATCTTTCTACTACGCCACTCTTTAAAACGCCTTCATGGTCAAAAACCGAGATAGCAGCCTCAGTCGCTCTGAAAACCAGAAAAACTCGATCTCATAAAGCGTGTAATCAGTTTCTTAAGACGATTTTTATACATTTCCGTCAAGATCAATGAAGCTCATATAATGTATATTAACAATGAAAGTTGAACTTATGAATCTCTTTATTCTTCAAGCAAAGCAAAGAACGAAAGTGATAAGAAGAAGAAGAAGATTGTTTTCAAGAGATAATTACGCTGCGCAGTCAGCCAAGGCTAACCCGAAGAAGCTTAGGGAGGGCACTAACCCGAAGGGGCTTAGCGACGCTGGCACGTCTGAGAACGGAGGCAACCCCACACGGAGTCAGGCGAATTTGGTTGGTAATCTCCGCCCTACAGGGCTGGGGGCCGCTAGTAGAGTTTTCACCGTCCATCTTCTAGATAGACTCCAATCCAGCTTCAACCCCATATACTAAATGCCCCATATGACCTCGTATTCCAACACCAAGGACCGGTGGTGTGGTGCTCGGAGCGGGCAACTACAAATTCAAGCCCGGATATTGGACCGGCTGGTCGCGGAAGCAGGGCTCACCCAAAGAGACTGTCGTTAGATTGGTGGTGGAGAGCGAAGGACTCGAGCGGATTATCTGCAGCGCTGTGCTTGACGCCGAGATGTTTCCCTATCTTGCAACGACCCCGTTTTGGCTGCGCGGTATCTTTGCTGCGTTGAGACTGCTACCGCGAGCAAGAAGGTGGCTGGTGAGAATGGTTTGCTACGTCGGGCTGCAGGTCATCTATCGGGAGCATGGACATTGGGAGTGCAAAGTGGCGTTAATGCGTTGAGATGGTGGCAGTGGACGCATCATTTTGATGTCGGACGACATTCGGCTTGGACGATGTCGGTGCAGTATCGGAGCCAAAAACTATTTTCAAGACTTGTGCAAGGCTTCTACTATTGGATAGGAACGGCTCTGTTGGGAATGCGAGGAGATTATCCTGAGTACAATCCGGGTTTTGAAGATGACTTGAACATAGTTGAAATATCTTATCGTGAAGCTTGTAGATAACCTTGAATGTTCTCTGACTCTGTTACCAATCGAGCATCACATGCAGAATTTCATGAAGTTTCTTTTCTTAGTGGTTAAATAAACTTTTCATTAAGCAGCAGTTTCCTCATTTATTGTATAAATGTATTATACTGTTCGTTATAACGCGAGTTTCATTATAACCGAATTCGTTATAATCAAATTCGACTGTATTGAAGCAGAGATAAAGAGAAAGATCTTTAAGATACAATATGTAACATGATTGTCTCGTTCAACTGACAACTCTAACAATCGTTTTTCTCCCAAATCTTAGCGTGTAATAATTCTTCTCTGTTCCCAAATGAAGGACCTTTGTTGAACCCTTTTCAGACACAGCCCAAAGACCAAGGTTTTTATGTAACAGTAGAGAGAGAAAGCGATTTAGTAGCAACGCTCATCAAGCGCGAATCGTTCCCGTCAAGCAATTACATCGAGTTGCTGTGAAGAACCAGGAACCGGGAAATCTTTCAACGCGACGCCTACGGCCATCTCGCTGAAGGCGGACTCCCAATCGGAGGATGTATCTTTACTTTCCTCACCTGTGACAAATTCTTCCAAAGAGACGCGGGCAGAATGACGCTCGCCATCGCTGTCAACAGCGCCGTTGGTAGAGCAGCTTCTTTCTTCCGGACCAGTAGCCGCATCATCCAATGGCCAGAACTTCATCACGAGTCGTGACCACTCTTCCTGGTTAAGTGTGTCGCCACCTCTAAGGAAAGAGCGATGTAGTGCTGAGTGTTCGGGGGACACTTCCAGATTGTGTAATAGCCAGATGTTAATACGGTCTTGCGTGGGCAGCCAAGCTGTGTCTCTGCGCTGAGCTACCGCTTTCCAACCTGCGGTAATATCCCCGTGACTGTGTGTTAATCCTGCCGGAGACAGTAGAGTCTCGCTCTCCAAACCCTTTGACCGAGGTAGCCTCAAAATTTTGTCGATTGCATCCACATCGTGACCCATGTCCCAGCATGCGGCGCGGTATTTCTCGACTCTGGCTTCTATATTCTGCAAGCAGCTTGCTAGTTCTAGCTGAGCATCATACCTGTAGCTAGGGCTAGACATTGACGAGTCATGTCCATCCGTCCATAACAGTAGCAAGCTAGTATATGAGTGTGCAGTTTCGGCGAGTTGCACTAAGCTGATATATTGACCTAAAGGACTGGGTAACATATCGGTGGAGGAGTCAACTAGTTTACGGAATTTCCGCGCTATGTCCACGAGAACTTGTCTTATATTATTGCCGATAAATGGGTTTAGTGCAGATGAATTTGTTAATTCCTTATGTTCAGGTAAGGATTGGGGTGGGTCCCCTCGGTCCAACGGGGCGTCGAATGCCATGCAAGTAATTTTCAGCGTGTTAAACCATTTCCCCGGTATTCCAGCGTGGCTTTGGTGGATATGTTGTTGGAAATAGCTGGCCTGGAAAAATCGCTTATTAAGGTCGCATTCTCTGAACTTGTGCACACTTTGAATATGCTTCATGCGCTGCACTTGGTGATTATCGAAACGAGGAAATTCCTGGCCGCAATATCCGCAGAGAACTATTCTGTCAGGATCAAAAGGGGATGGACAATATGCCGACTCAACATTAGAGACAGTAGCACATGACCAATATTGAATACGCCCCAAGTCAAGGGTCATTCTTTGATGCAGTCTGAACTTGTGAGCGAATGAGCTCTATTGCAGAGACGCAAGTTACTTACCTTAGAAGGTTCTGTGTTTTAAACCTCTTAGGTGGATTAGAACAGCAGCTGCAAGCAAAGGCGGTGTCAAGCTCTTTCGCACCAATTGACGATCTAGAACGAGCTAGTTTAAGGTCGAAGCCTTGAGGACCCAATGATGCTTTGAGTAACAGTTAAGCGAATCATCACTCTCGAGTTGGGGTTTCTTAAACAACTCACGCGAAGGCAATGAAGGCGGCAAAGAAGAGAAGGAATCCGTTCGATCTCTGAGTGATTCTGTATCTGATTGATACCTCACAGATGACCATGACTGCTGTCTGCTAATTTGAGATGTCTCTGAAGGGCAAGATACCGCGTAGGAACCCGGGTCTGAAGCATACCCTGAAAGTAAGGATTCAATTCTTGATAAGTGACTTGCAACGCTGCTCAAACTAGAAGGTCCGGAACTGAACCCATTGCTCTGGTCGACAGACTTTCTGAGGTCTTTCAAAGATTGTAACGTTTCCTCCTTCGTAATAGTAGCCAGTGTAACTACGTCCTTAAGTTGTAAGCCAATGGTCTTGGATTGGAGGAAATTTCCTGCATCAAGAGTCCTAAGATTAAAAGAGAATCATTCGTAAGTGAATAAATATTTCTGTTTCTAGGACTGGTTTGACAGACCTTCCAATAATAGACAAACTTAGCCGGATGTTGGCTTTGTGGCACGCAATATCTCCAAATGTATCCTTGATGTTTTGCTTATCCAGCGCGACCAAGAACTTTTTGAACGAAGATCTTGTACCCCGTGACGAGAGTGGGTGACTCTTCTGTGCTTTCTCAAGCCATTTTCCAACATCTTCCAAACAATCTTCAAGCTGTATTTTCAGCGAGGCTAGGCCAATTCCCCTCGTCGAATCAATATCCTTCTCCAGCTTCCCAATAAGCTCATTTACATCTTCGACTGTCTGTTTCAGCGATGTAAGTTCCTTCAAATAACGGCCGATGGTTCTGGAAGCTACTGAACAGTCCTGAAAGAAGCCATACAATGAAGTTATCCCGGCAATCGTTTGCCCAGTGAGTGATAGAATTCCAGCAACGCTTGATGCGGCGGCTAGAAGCTCCATATCAAGTCCAGATTTTTGAAGTATGTTCACTGCTACCACTATTGGAGTTACCTTTTCTCCACAGAATAATTGATTGAGAAAGTGTTAATCAGTCAACTGTGTCATTCACGGGTCTGTGTCTCGTTGGTGTTGGAATACTACCTACCTCTTATTCCCGACACGCATCTCTGAGCCATTGGGCCTCGTGGCCCAGAGAAAGCTTCCCGCCGCCAAACCCCGAACGGCTAGCGGGGCCACGGAACCCCCGGTCAATCGGCCACCTACCTCGAACTCCTCCTAAACGCTCTCTGACGAAGGACTTTCGCTGACGAAGGTTGTAGAGCCGATCAAGGCCAGTTCAACGGTCCAAAAATCCCGGGAAAAGATGGAGGTTTGACTCAGCAAATGAGATCGGAGATATTGACGGTTTAGGCTGCTCGATCTTTCAGCTGCCAGCACCTTCCCCCGCCCGAATCAATTCCTGCGCGCTGACTATCTCACATACTTTGCGAGGCGTAATTGTAGCCCTGATCAAGACGAGTGCAATGCTTCAAAAATAAACCAAAAATTCGAAGGTTTGACCTAGTAATCGAGGTTGAAGAGGTTCAATGCGCTGAATGATCGCTCGCCCCCTTTCACCTCTTAGCATCTTTTCTCGCTTGAATCAATTTCTGCAAACTGACTATTTTACATACTTTGAGAGGCATAATTGTAGCTCTGATTGAGCTAAATTCAATGCTTCAGAAATATCAGAAAAATATGCAGATTTAGACTGACCGCGTCGGGTCGGGTTGGAATTTTTTTGGAAAAGTGTCGGGTCGGGTTGGGAAGCTTGACCCGATAACCCGACCCGAAAACCCGACCGGACTCGACAAGATATTAGATAGGTGTAAATAGCTTGGTCGAACAGCCTTCATGATCCCCTTCATGGCTTTCTACCATGTTTCCCCGTCATGACTCCCTACCAAAGTCAAACGGCCTTCATGTTTTCCCTTCATGTTCCCCTCCATGTTTTTCGTCATAACTCTCTACCAAACGACCTTCATGTTCCCCTTTATGACTTTCTACCAAACGATCTTCATGTTTCCCTTCATGACTCTCTATCAAAAGATAATGCAAAAAGGTAATGCAAAAGTCAAAAACCGGAAAATTTTCTATATTTAATTCTCTTAACGTCAAGCTCGAATTCTTGGCGAATCGAGTCGAATTGACTCAATTCTCAGTCGAGTCGAGTCGCATTGAATTGAAAATATGAGCAACTCGACTTGAATCGAATTGAAAATGTGAGCAACTCAATTCGATCTCGATTCGAGTTCAAAATGTTAACTTGAAACTCAACTCGACGATCAGTCTATGCAGATTTGACCTAGTAATTGAGATTGAGAAGATTCACTACGCTGAATGATTGATTTGTTATTATTGATATATGAAAGTCGAAGCGAATATGTGCATGTAGATATATTGACTATCTAATAGATAGAGCATATATGATAAAGCATACAGATGAAGAAAGAAGTGAAAGAAAGAATAAATATTGCTTCAATTGAAGCGAAAATAACTAATCATCAAAGTATACATATGAGCATACATATTTCATTTTCAACACTTTTTCTTAGAAATTGAAGCTTCATGTGAAGCTATTCAAATCTTCTATGTATATCATGCTCTTTTACTCGTTGACGTCATGTTCAATGAAATAGTCTCATTTCTTAAAGCTAGTTTCATAACTGATCTGAATCTTAGAAATTTGCCTGAGTTCAAAGATTTGATTAAATCATTAATCATCATTTAATCAATGAGTATGTATTTCAATTTGATTGCTTTCTCTTCTATTTTATTCTGAATATAATAATATAATGTATCAATGTGCTTAGCTTGAAAGTAATTGATGAAATTGCTATTTATTTTTATAATCACTTGATTGTCAGTTAAAATGATAGTTGAATTCATATTTGAATCATCATATCTCATCTTTTTCAATGCTTAAATCAGAAAGATCAATTCTTTGATTGCATTATATTTATCAACATATTCAGCTTCAACAGATGATGTGTTAATACATTGCTGATGTTTGAAGTTTCAGCTAATTAATATATTCAAAGAATTCAGCTTTCTTAACTTTCTTCACTTTGAAAAATGTTATGAATGTGTCAAAGATCAAACTTTAATCAATTTACAATGAACATTAGTGTCATAATGTCAGATCATCAACTTGATTTAGAACATAAATCATTGATGTCTTAGACAATTTCGATTCATTGAATCTGTTTTGCAGTTCAATGAATCAAGTCATCAATCTAGTCATTGTCATCTTAATTTAGTCTCAGCAATTCTGTTTTGATAATCTTAATCATGTACGTGAATCTTTGTAATCTTAAGTCATAGAACTACTGTTTAGTCTTGATTCTGCTTGATTCATGTATATAAAAGTCGAGCTTTCATTCTTTTCTTTCATTCTTTGTCTTTCATTTTATACATTATCTGATGTATTGTCTTGTATTTAAATTCTATCAAAGTAATAATAATATCAGTCTTTTATATTGATAGTATCTTTAGTCTAGCTCAGTTTCTAACATTACAAAAGATCTACACTTTCTGCAACGTTTTCATACGTTGAAATCTTGTTTAGTTATTCTTTCGCTCAAATAAAGTCATCTCACAATCTTTTGATTGACGATGAGCGTGCTGTTGAACAGTTCACTCAAAGTATGATCGAAAATTCAGTTGAGATCTTTCGTGCAATGCGAGAGCTTCAAAATCAAGTTTGACAACATGATGTTATCACTTCATTTTCGTTCATCGTTCTCAGTTCTTCAGTCTATATAAAATTGAATTCTCAGTCTCTTGTGATGATAACTCAGATCATTGCACAAATCTTGAACAATCAATCTTTTCTTGTCGTTCATCTCTCTGCAAATTCTGTCGCTGTCTTCATCGCTTCTAGATTCAAGAAGCTTCTCAACATATCTGAGTATGAGAAGAACAAAGATTGATTGAATGCATGAAAGCAGAGTCTGATACAGCGTATAAACGTGAACGATGATCATTATCTCTTTCATTGAGTCAAGATCATTTATGTTGAGTCACGACTCATTATAAATAAGAAGATTCACAATCTAATGAGTCAATATCAAGTCAATGATCTTTGTATCATTTTCATCTTTGCAGATTAATGACACAAGTTGCATCATTGCTGCGACAATTCTTTCAAGACAGAAGATGCTCATTTATATCTTTGCAAAACTCTGAAGCAAGACATGAATAACTTTGTCGACTACTACAATCTCTTCTATCAAAAGAAAGAATATTCTTTAATGAAAGATTTCTCATTGATTGATTGTCTGAAGCGCAATGTCAATTATTTCACTCAAGTCATCATCTTCTTCTAACGAAACTTCAATGAAACTCGATCATTCATCTTTCATCAATGAGTTTAAGCATTTTCTGACATCAATGAAGAGTTTCAGCAGCTTAAACATCATCAATCTCACTTCATCTTCATCATTGTTTCATTCATCAAAGTTAAGAGCATCTTTGCGTTGACTAGTAATTCTTTGAGTTCAAAGATCATCATTTTTGTGACTGTTGTTTTGACAGTATCTTTGTCTTTCTCTCTCTCATTTCTTGATGAGTCAATGAATTTAAGCTTTGACATTATCATCATTCAAGATAAGACTTTGATCGTTTCTGAGATCAAGAAAATCTGCAACAAGTGAAAGTTGTGCTACTACTGCAAGTTGCAACATTCAAGCAAAATCACTAAAAAATGCTCAAATAAGAAGCTCTTCACTCTGCGTATCATGAACGTTTACGACAGTGACGTTGTCAATATAGATGAAGAAGTCTCGCTGTCTGCAAGAAAAGTTTAGTTTCTGAGCTAAGTCACGCTCAGAAATCTGTATACATATCATCTTGTCTACTAGTTTCAATCTTTTCACTCTCACTTCAATCATATAGAAAGTTTTCTGCTAAATCTGTCTTGAAACTCTTTGAATTTGATTTGACATTCAAAGATAATCACATGATAGTATTCTGTATTCTACGTCAAGCTCAATCTAAAGTTCTCGCTCTCACTCTGATTGATAGTGAAGTCTTGACTTATGTCTTTATGAACAAATTCTTCATGCAACAACATTATCTTCTCTTGCATCAATTAACTCATTCTCACAGACTTTGAGAATTTGATGATCAAGTCGCTTTAATCGATGACATTACTTATGTCATTGAAATCACAATGATTCTTGATGAATACATCGAAAGATTATTCTTTTATGTCACTGAATTAAATCAATATTTCATCGTCATGAGTTTATCATGACTTCATCATCACGTCATTAATGTCAATTTTGAACACAATATTCTCATCTTGTCTTTCTTCTTCTGTCTTAATTATTGTTATCAATTTCTCGTCAAGATTTATGATTTTAATCAACAAGAAGAAAATTTTCTCGCTTGAAGTTAACAAAGTAGCTTTCTCTCAGTCTCGCTCTCAATTCACTCACAAGAAGCAATTTAGTTCATGAATTGCTCACAAAAAGCAATTCAGTTTACAAATCACTCACAAGAAGCAATTCAGTCTACAGATTACTCACAAGAAGCAATTCAGCATTCAGTTCGCTTGCAAGAAGCAATCTAGTTTCTCATTCACTTGAAAGAAGTAACTCAGTTTTCAGTTCGCTTGCAAGAAGCAATTTAGTTTCTCATTTTCTTGAAAGAAGCAACTCAGTTTTTCGTCTGCTCACAAGAAGTAATATAATCTTTCGTTCGCTCATGAGAAGTCAATTAATACTCAGCTCATTCACAGAAAACAAATTTCGTTCAATCTTGTCTCTCGTCTGAAACAAGAAGCTTCTAATTGTATTCTTCAAGTCATTCAAAAAGAATACTCATCAAAAATCAAGTGTTGAAATTCTTTTCTCTTTAGAACTTCTGTTGTCTTTTGAGCAGATCAATTCAATCAATCTTTTATACAACTTGACATAATTGAGTTGAAAGCTTGAAGCTTTGATCATGCTGCTTGTGTCAAAGACATTGAAGTGTTTAACGTCACTTTAAAGAAAATCGACATCTTCTTGAATCTTAAATCAATCTCATCTTCTAGTTTAAACTCTGATGAGTCAAAATTGTGTCACGCAGCTTTGACTATCTGTTCAAAAAACAGTTCAACTCTTGCTCAATTTTCATCTCATTCTCAAAATAGTATGTATGATAAAAATCATCGTCTGAATCTTCATCAAATGAGAAAGAAATTTCATTTGACTGCATTCATGACACAAGAAGATCTTGAAGTCTATTGACAAAGTAAGAATGTTGATTCAGTCACAATTTTATCGTTCAAATATTTTGAGTTTCTAGACGTCTTTTTCAAGAAGAACGTCGATATCTTGTCTTTGCATTAAGCTCATGATCATGTCATACATCTTAAAGAAGATGCTCAATTCTCAGTCTTCGCTTTGTATGACATGAGTCGTGATAAAATTCTAGAACTTCGTCGTTATTTGAATGAAAATCTGAGCAAAGATTTCATTCAAGTCAGTCACTCTCAGATGATCATCTTTGTTCTCTTCATCAAGAAACTCGAAGAAGAACTTTGCTTTTGCGTGAACTATTGAGATCTGAACGCTATCACAGTCAAGAATTAATATTCTCTGCTTCTGATTTCAGAAATGCTGAATCATCTAAGTCAAGCTAAAATCTTTATCAAGCTGAATATCATCTCTGCGTTCAATTGACTTCAAATCAAAGAAGAAGATGAAGCTTTCATCGTCTTTTGCACTTGATTTGAATTATTCAAGTATTTAGTCATGCTCTTCAATCTATGTAATGAATCTGTCTCGTTTCAGAAGTACATCAACAATACTCTTCATGAACATTTAAATAAGTTTTATACAGCTTATTTGAATGACATCTTGATCTATTTTGATAATGAACTCGAGCACGAGATTTATGTCAAGCTCATTCTGCGAAAGCTGCAAGAAGCAAATCTTCAGATGAATATAATCAAATGCAAGTTTCACGTCACTCAAGTCTCATATCTAGAATTGATAATCATCATCAAAGAGATCAAGATGAATTCTTTTAAAATAAACATCATTGTCAACTGATTCAACTTGATCAATGTTAAAGATGTTCAAAGTTTTCTAGATTTCACGAACTTTTATAAAAGATTCATCTATGACTATAGTAGAATAACTATTTCGCTCACTCATTTCATCAGAAAAGATGTACTCTTTGTCTGATTTCAGAAATGTCAGATTGCATTCAACACTCTTAAGAAAGTCTTCACTTTCAAGATTATTCTTTGTCACTATAATTCAGATCACAAGATTGTGATAGAAATCAATGCTTTGAACTATGTGTTTGAAGACATTCTCTCTCAGTACGATGAGAACGAGATTCTTCATTCAGTTGTTTACTTTTTGAAGAAGCATAACTCAGTCGAGTGTAACTACGAGATCTATAATAAAAAACTCATGATCATTGTTTGCGCTTTCGAGAAATGATGATCAGAGCTTGAAGACTTTATCTATTCTGTCGAGATGATCATGAATCACAAAAACCTTGAATATTTCATGTCAACTAAGCAGTTGAGTCATCATCAAGCTCATTGAAGCGAGTTTCTGTCTAGATTCAACTATCACATCGCTTATCATTTCAACAAGATCAATGATAAGTTGAATGCTCTGATACGTCGCTCAGAAAATTTCTTTAAAAAGAAAGATACATTCAATTCTTGACATCAATATCAACATCAGACAATTCTGAAAACTCATGTTTTAGATCTTGATATTGTTGAGAATCTTGTCTTCAACATCTTCAACATCAAAGTCATGAAGCTTCAGTCACAAATCATCGCTTTAGATTCAGTTCAGTTACATCTGTTTTCAATTATTTCAGCATTCTTGCAAATTCTAACTTTCATGAATCTAGAAATCGAAGAATTCAACGTTGAAAATATCGAGTTTTAGTTAGATCAAGACATTCTGAATCTTGATAAAGATTCTGCTAATACTTTCACTCAGACATTGTGAAAGTAAATTGAAATCAATGACAAATTCGCAGTTCAGATAATTGAAGTGCTTTACAATGAAGCATGATATCACAACAAGATCTTTCTAGTTGAGTGTGAAGAACATGAGAATCATCTGTACTTTCAAGAAAGAAAGTACATGCTCAACTCAGATAAATTACATCTTCATATTATTCAGCTCACTCATGATAATGTCATCAATGATTACTCAGAAAGAGCAAAAAGTTATGAACTGATTAATCAAGTTTACTGATGATCAAACATTTATAAGTATGTTCAACGCTTTGTATGAAACTATCACATGTGCACACGTTTCAAGCTCTTTAAACAATGAACTCAAGAATGATTGTATCTTCTTTCAGTCTTTGAACGTTGTTGACGTAATGTCTTCATGAACTATGTAGATTCTTTATCGCTCAGCATCTTCATAAGTATCACATATAAATATGTTCTAGTCTTCGTTGATCATTTTATCAAAATGAGACATTTAGTTCTCATCACTTCTATGAAAGTTGAAGAAGTTATCAACTGCTTCTATGCTCATATTTGAAAACATCATGATTTACTCGAGTTCTTCATGTCTGATCAAGACACACAATTCATCTTCAATGTCTGAAAGCACATGTGTAAAATGCTGAAGATAAATGCTAAGTTATCAACGACGTATCATTCTGAAATCAATGATTCAATCAAGAAAGTCAATGCTGTCATGAAGCATTATCTTCGAGTCTTCGTCAACTACATGCAGAATGACTGAACTAAATGACTTTCTGAAGTCAAATTTATCATCAATAACGCATCATCATTAATCACTTTAACATCATTCTTCTTGATCAATTCAAGTCAGAATTCACGTTTAAACTTCAAGTCTTTTGAGTCTCTGCTTAAGAATCTTACATCTCAAGCTCAAGACAAGTTAATCAATGTCAAAAAGTTCATCAAGAAGATGAAGAAATTAACTGAGCATCTACATGATGAGATGCTTATAGCTCAGATCATCTACAAATTCAATGTCAATCTCTCTTGTCATTCTTGTTTTAAATACTTCGTCAAAGATGAAGTCTGATTGAATGCTTGCAATCTCAGCATCGCTTGCCTTGCAATCAAGTTAAATGATCATAACATTGACTTCTTCAAGATCAAGCATGTTTTCAAGAACAATTCTTTGATCATTGAGTTAAATCTTTCAACATTCATGAAGATTCATTCAATCTTTCATGTTATTCCCTTGAGTCATATCACAAGTGACTTTCTTTTAAGTCAACATCAGAAATCTTGAGAACTTGTTATCATCAAGAATGACGAAAGATTCTGATATGTAAACAGCATATTAAACTTCAAGTGTGATAAATGTTATAATTCATCTCTGCTTAAGTATTACGTCAATTGAAAAAATCCCTTTTCTACTTGAGAGTCTTTTCATCTTCTGAATAACTGTGAGCAAACGCTTGATGAATATCATCTCGTCAATTCTGTCGTTGAAGAATCACATGTACTATTGTGTGTGATATCTCAATGTTAATGTCAAGAACTTTAAGTTCAATCTTTATCATTTTAACTCAGCTCAGATCTGACTCAGATCTTGTCTAGATCTGACTCAGACATCTTGTTTAAATCTGATTCAGATGTGACTCAAATGTATTATAGTTTCATCTGTGCATCATCACATTAAACTGCATTTCATTTTTTTCTTGCTCAAATCTAACTCAGATCTTGTCTAGATCTGACTCAGACATCTTGTTTAAATCTGACTCAGATGTGACTCAGATGTGTTTCAATACTCATGCATCATCACGTTAAAATGCGTTTCATCTCGTTTTACTCTTCAGACATCTTGCTCAAATCTGACTCAGATGTGACTCAGATTTATTCTAGTTTCATCTGTGCTTCATTACATTAAAATGCATTCACATCAATTCTCATCTCATTTTAAGTCTTCATCTTTAATTCTTTCTCACTTCATCTTGTTTCTTCTCATCATCTTGCAGAAGCTCAGTCTTGAAGAGAGAAGCTATTGTCATGATGTCAGATCATTAATTCAATTTAAAACATAAATTGTTGATGTTTTAAATAATCTTGATTCATTGAATCTGTTTTGCAGTTCAATGAATCAAGTCATCAATCTAGTCATCATCATCTTAATCTAGTTTCAGCAATTCTGTTTCAATCATCTCAATCATGTGCGCGAATCTTTGCAATCTTAAGTCATAAAACTACTGTCTAATCTTGATTCTGCTCAATTCATATATATAGAAGTTGAGCTTTCATTCTTTTCTTTCACTCTTTATCTTTCATCTTGTACATTATCTGATGTATTGTCTTGTACCTAGATTCTATCAAAGTAATAATAATATCAGTCTTTTATATTGATAGTATCTATAGTTTAGCTCAGTTTCTGACAATTAATGAGTTTACTGTGTATTAATTAAAGCTAGTCAATGATTTAATTAAGATCTGATCTAAATTTGACTCAGATTTGACTCAGATATGACTCAATTTCTTTTTCTTTTCTTCAACATCTTCTTCATCTACATTATATTCTTTCTATATCATAATATGTTCTCTTTAAGTTTAATGCAGTCTTTGAACATTACATAAATAAAAGTTCTTGTATCACTCTTCTTTTATATTCTTAATGTTCAGTTATAACTATCTTTAAAGATCAAGCATTATTAATTTCGTTCTTTATTGATTGAATTATTTAAACATGATTTCAACATTACATTAAGAATTCATTAATCATACAATATAAATGTTATTACTCATTTAATATACTCATTTAAACAGAATGAGTTTAAAGAAATTCATTTATCTGATGATTGATGCAATTGAAAGATAGAACTTCATTAAAGAATTTAATAAAATCAGTGATAAAGCACTTAAATTTCTAAATGACTTATCACTCATTAAGTATGCAAAGTTCACTCAATTAAAAGAATCTATAATAAAAAATCTTCATGAATTGCTCAAGAATCAAATAAATTAATAGAATCAATGATAAAAAATCTTCATTGATTGCTAAAGAATTATCTCAAATCAATAAACAAAATCTTTCTTCTTTGAAGATTAAACACTTGAACTATAATTTCATCTTTATTCTGTCAAGCATCATTCTTCATTCAATTGACTAAATATTCATCATGATTCAATAATTTGCGAATGATTATTTCAAAGAATATCAAAGTCATTACTCTGAGACTTTCAATTCTTTCTCTGAACAATTTATTGCATCAGTTATCTATTTCACTCTTTTCTTAAAAATAATCATTTATCTTAAAATCAACTTCGTATGAAATCAATATCAATTCATGTCAATATTAAAGATCTTTAATGAAGTATTTAATATTTTCATTCTCTGAAATGTTAAGAACATCAAACAGCTAAAGTATTGAATTGAAGATGATTCAAATTAATTTATGAAAGTTTTTAATAAATTTTAAGTTCAATGAAATTTAAACATGAAAATCTATGATTTATTTAACAAGTTATTTAATGATCAAGTATAAAAGACTTGTTATAAAGAGCTTGAGTGAGTTAAACAACAATTAAACAAAATTAATTTACAAATTTCAGATAAGAATTGAAAGCTAGAAGAAAAACTTCAAGTGACTAAAAAGTTTATCTTTATCAATTCAATCTCAATTTATTTTGATAAATCTTATGCTTAGAAAATACTCAATTCTTCTCTGTTTATTAATGAAAAAGATTCAATTTCAAAGAATTAATATGCGAAAATTCAGAATAAGTTAAAAATAAACATCAATTTCTTTCTCAGCAAATGAGTCATTTTAAACTATGTACATTCTAGATTATTCAATGATGCAGCTCAAGTCACACAGACTAAATGAAAACATGATTATGTTAATTTCTATGCATTCACTGAGAATTTTCTGAAAAAACTTGCTCAGTTGTTCAATAATTCTGATAAAGAAGTCAATTTTCATAAAGAATACTACAATTTAATTCAAGAAGCAAAGAAGTTTAATGAATTTTATACTCAGTTTCAGCAATTATTTTCTTATTTGAATTATCATAAACAATCACAACGCATGCAAAGCCAATTTTTGAAAAAAGTAATACAATCAAAGCAGAATGAATCTAGAAGACGAATAAATGATGATGAATTGCATGAACTGCAGCAATGTTGATTCAAAGATGATTGCAAACAATGTTGACTTGTCATGAAGAAACAGCAACGTGAGATCGAAAAGCTTACGTAATGATGAGAAGTATGTTGCTAACATTATTGATCTTCTAATATGAACATCAATGTTAGAGAAAAAGAAGAGCAAAGATCATTCATAAAAAGAAGTAGCAGTGAAGCTGATGCAACGTCTTCGAAATGATTCAGAAGAAAAAAACAACGAGAATCAGAACGTGTTCATTGCAAAAAATGTACAGAAACTGAAGACATTCGTACAACTGCTTAGCAAGCAGCTACAAATACAAGATAGCACGCAAACACAAGATAGTATGCACTTCTCATCAGAAATCACGTCATGAGTGAACGTGACAAAAGAAGAAGTAACAATGAAGAAGTAATGTCTCAGAGATGAATTATCATCGCTTCGCAAGAAACAAGAAGTCATGATGAAGATAGCAGAAAGAAAAGAAATAGAAAAGATACAAAAGAAATCTATTGAACAGATTCTTCAAGAAATCACAAACGTGTTAACAGCTCAAAGAGATCTAATCATGTCTCTTCGCAAGCTTGAAAGCGAAGACATCACACTTCACGCAGTGAGTTCAGAGACTCGAGCAAATCTGAAAAGATCTCAAACATGAGCAAAAGAAATCATGAACTTGACGCATATAGTGCGTTGAATCTTCGCTGTGCTAGCACATAAAATATGCATTACAATAGACACAAGCAATCAAGAAGTGATCATTAAAAGACTGATAAAAGATAACGCAAGACTTCATGAAAATCTAGAGATTCTAAGAATAGTCTGACTCAAGAAAGTAATCAAAAGTGAAAAGATTCACTCATCGCTCATTGTAAAGATTGCAATCGAAGCGATGATGAATTGACTAATGAATGAGAGCATGCTAAACTTGTATTAAGAATGCTTATGCAAGCTGTTTGAAAAGAACTGTTGCATCACTCAGTGTTACAGATGCTTCAAATTCAATCATATGATCAGATTCTGCAAGAAGAAACAATGCTGTGCTAAATGTGCAGATAAACATCACATTGAAGAGTGCGTGATGTCTTTGAATAGAAGACGTTGCGTCAACTGCAACGAAGATCACGAACTCTGAAGATGCATCTGTCTCAAATGACAACAACAGATGAAACATGTGTCAGAAATCTACAGAAACAAATTGATCAAATATTTAAAAGCGTTGAAATACAATCACACACTCTTCTCGCTGTTTCTGAACTCTCTAAGCTCAATGAATTGATTGAGTTCAACAGACTTCGTAGATTCAACGAACTCTTCAAGCTCAACAAGTGTCGTGTTGAAAACACGTAATCGAGACGTTGAATTGACATGATAGATGATAGAAGTCAAGAAGAGATGAGTTGATCTCTTTTCATGCGTGACTAACGATTCAGATGAGACAACATCTGAGCAGACTCAGAAACACTTAATCAGAAAGCGCGAAAGATTCTCAGTGATCGAAAGCATACAAAGAGTCTTCTCAACGCAAAGTCAACAACAGCTACAAATAACTTTATGATGAAACAACTCTTTCTACAAATTCTACAGTACAACATCAGAAAGTCATTGAAGATTCAAGAATCATTCTTGATCGACAGAGAAGTTCACAAATTCAACATAATAGTCATACAGAAGCAAGAATGTAACATCAATGACTTGCAATCATTTAGCTCAGCTCACAACTTCTTTCATCTAGTGAAAAACTCGTCATTTCAGTCAAGAACATGCATATATGTTAACAAATGCTTAAGACTTAATCAGTGAACAGTAAAGACAGTTGAGTCAAACATCTGCTTAATCAGAATATTAACTCGTAACACAGATGATAAAACGCAGATGCTAAGACTTTTAAATGTCTACAACTTAAGCTCACTATTCATCACATTCACAGAGAGATTTTCAACTATTTCTCGCTTGAATGAACTACTCAAGAATGACTGTGAACAAATAGTTGTAGAAAACTTCAATCTACATCATTCACATTGAGAAAGATGAAGATGCTTCGCTTAACATACAATGATTGATACTCTACTAAACGACATTACAAATGCAAGACTGAGACTACTACTGAAATCAGACACAATCACTCGCGAAGCTCACAATCAATTTATAATGATAGACTTAGTCTTTAGCAGCGAAAAAATACAGTCTATGACACGCAAGTGCAAAGTACGAATCAATTTACATCAGAAATCAGATTATCTTTCAATTGTCACAGAGCTAAATCTACAAACAATCTCAGTGCAATCTTCGACTCGTTGACTCTGAAAAAAAATAAACACAGAAGCATTGAGTGCTTATTTACAAATACATCTTTCATCAGATTGTTCTTTAAACAGCAAAGCTGAAATGAATGACAGAGCGACAAAGATCATCAGAGTACTACAAGAGATTATTGAGAAGTCTACTTTCTGAGCAAAATTGTCAAATTAAGCAAGAGACTTCTGAAATCAGAGTTGCTTCGAAGTAGTAATGAAATCAAGATGACTGCGAATCATATGAAAAATGCAAGACACATTAGAAGCATGAAATGAATATCTGAAACACAATGATCACAAAAACAAGATCATCAGACAAACAAAATGCACACACTTCAGATCACAGATGCATGAGCTAAGTGATGCATTGAAATTGATATGATGTTTTGCAAAATGAGCTAGAATCGAAAGTCAGTTATTTAAAAAGCTTTCTCAGTTTTCATCGCTGAAACAAGATGATACTGATTACATGATAACAACGTTTGAAGAAAAAATCGAGATGCTGCAAGAAAAATTCTTTTCTTCATTTTCACAAGCAGACATTAACAACATTTCAGATTCATTCATATCTTTGACAGTATCATTAAATTCACGCATTTCAAAGAATGAAATGAAGCGAGTAATCAGACAAGTAAAAGCAAACAAAGTGTCAGATGTCTTTGAAATTTCAAACAGAGCACTTCAAGCAGATTTCACAGAACTGATCTCAGTATTGATGAGTTTATTTAACGCATGTGTGATACACAAATATCACTCAAAGCAGTTCAAAAAGACTCAAACAATAGTGCTACATAAATCAAAGAAAAGCGACTACATTGACTTGAAGACATATCGACTCATTGCTCTGCTTGATATCATGAGCAAAGCTTTAAAGTCAATTATGATCAAAAGACTGAGTGATATAGCTGAGACTCATCACATGCTTTTGAATGCTCAAATGAGAGCGAGACACAAGTGATTCATGATCTTGATGTTAAATCTACTAGTAGATCAAGTTCACATCATGTGAGACTGTGAAATCAAGTACATGATCTTCATGCTAAGTTTAAACATCATCAAAGCATTTAATTGAGTCTTGCACATCAAACTGCTGCACATGCTGAAAATGAGAAGAACGTCGAGTTACATAGTTGAATCAGCACGCAGCTTTCTAAAGAACAGAGAGACATTGCTGATATTCAATGAGCAAACGAGCACTATGTACAAGATAAACGCAGACATATCTCAAGAATCTTTCATTTCATCAATTCTCTTTCTATTTTTCAACGTAAGTTTAATTGAAAAATGCGAAGCACTGAGAATTAAAATCAAAGTGCTCAACTTTGTAAATGACATCAACATTCTAGCATATGACAGATTCATTGAAGAAATCTGCAAAACACTGAGCAAGACATATGATGTTTACGTGAAGTGAGCTTGAATTCATGACACAACGTTCGCATTAAAAAAATATGAGTTCACACATTTCACTAGAAAATTGAGAAAATTCAACATGATGACTAGCATACAAATAAAAAGCTCAGTGATCAAGTCAAAATCAGACGTGCAAGTTTTAAAGATTCAACTGAACATGAAACTGTGATGAGATGCGCATCTTCGACAGATAAAAGTGAGTCACGTCACAAGAATGCTTGCGCTTAGTCGTCTAGAAATCTTCACATGAGAGACAATCTTCACAAAAGCGAGACAAATGTACTCAGCTGTAATGAGATCAAAAATTGCATTTGAAGCATCAGTCTGATATCAGCGTGACAAAGAAAGAGAACTGTCAGACAAGAAATGCAGACTAGAAACTTTGCAAAATCAAACTTTACATCACGTTGCAAGAGTGTTCAAAAGAGTAAACATTGAAACGCTAGAGATTGAAACATACATAAGTTCGCTGCATGTTTATCTAAACATGCTGCAGAATAAAGTCATATTACGCAGTTGAATCAACGATAGAATACAAGAGACTAGATGAGCATGCAAACTCATACGCGCTCAACTGATGAGAATTAATCATTTCACTTCTTGCTTTTCTGACATCAAGAAAATAGTGCTTCTGAACACATTTATTCAAGAAGACGTAAGAATGCAGTCTAGATGCAGATGATTTGATCTTTCTACAACAATCTCAATAAGCGATAGCATCGCAATAGCATTATATCACAAAGATCAATGAGAGCAATGATGAAAAAAATACAAGAAATGCATCACAGACATTAATGTAATCTCAGCACAAAGATTTCATCTATTCAACAAGATGATAAAGATGCGTGATGATTTTCACAAGGCTGAAAGCACTCTTGCAACTTACATCAGAATTGAACGCATAGATCTTAACGTTTATCTGCACTCAAGAAACGTTTCGAGCATGAATAGCTTGCAATGCAACTGCGAATGAAGTCATCAGACAGCGAAGCATGTACTCATACACTGCTCGAACTGAACGCATCTGCAATTGAGAATGCTACGTGACATTGACTTCTTGAACTATCGAATAATCATTGCGATCACGAAAGATCTCAGAGCAACGACAAGAATGATGATGAAAACGAAGCTTCTGAAGCAATTTAAAGTGACTAGAACACTCATTCTCTAACGTGCAATCAACGTGAACAAATTTGATACATAGTTTTAATCTTGTTGTTTCAACTGCGTGAAGCAGTCGTATAGATAGCGAGTGATTTTCTATCTCAGAGAATTTTGTTCACTCGACACACATAGCATAGAGTTTCTCATGAGTTGATCTAATCGATGTCACAAGAATGTATGAATTTATTATTATTATTATTATTATTATTATTAATGTAGTTGAAAAGTTTCTATTAAATTGAATGATTTTTTCTCAACGCGCTCGCTAAGAAAAATGATAGAAAAGCATCTACTAAATAGTAGAAAATTTCTCAAGTAATTTTCGTAAAGTCTTCATGTTATTATACAATTAAAATATTTATACAATCAATAATTTTTTGATTATTCATGTTTAACAACTTAAATGCAGAGATAAAAATTTAAAGAGAATTATGCTGTATTTAAAAAAAATGTATGAAAAAATAATAAAGGTGTTTACTCTATGTATCACTTTGTTGAGGTTTGAATGGTCGAAAAAAGATGGCTTCGCAGTCGCTTTAAGCTGCTCGAGCATCAAGGACTTCTTCAGCCCTGCATCGAAGGCCCCAGTCGGACCAGCGACAAGGATAGGATTCTTAGCGCTTCGCTGCGGCATGCTTCCTCTATGGCACCCCTCCATGAGCAATGAACATAAATAGAGACGTGGTCCCCTCTTACTATGCTTCTCTCACCACACTCTTTCCCCGCTGCACAGGCGCAGCAGGCTCATGTGAATCGCTTTGAACACCATTCTCCATTCCCTTGCCGTCTGCAGGCAGACCAACCTGTGCTCTATTACTCGACACCTCCGTCCCTCGACAATAGCACCGAACTCGTCCCTCGTTTACACAGCGGCCCACCATGTCGTCCCGCAATACGATGCAGGCACGCCGTAAGAACCTCAGGCGCCCGCCGAGCTACTACAAACGTATCCGCCAAGAGCATAAGATCAAGGGTCGGACTGCCTCAACAGAGGCTCGCAACACCAGCAAAAGCAAAGCATCAGTCCTTAAAAAATGGAACCTGTCAGTCACCCTACACTCCTTCCACCGAATGTCCGTGCCTGATCGAGAAGCTAACATTCTCCTGTTAGATTCTGCTCCGACATCGATGAACCCTCCGAAACCTTCCTCCGACACGCCGCCGCAGAAGATTTCAAGACGTTCCTCGGGTGAACCTTGGACAAATATCCGAGAATACGGGCCCGTGACAGCCTCAATAACTACTGGCGGGTGTTGAAGATGCACATCCTCGATCAACGTGGACGCGAGCTGGATGACGGGATCAAAAGAGACGTGACCAATGTAAGAGACCCCCCAAGAGACGGCCTTCGCTGACGTATCCGTCGTCAATAGTACAAGAAAGTCCTTGTCGATCAGTACAAACTCCGCAAACTCCCTAAGAAGCGGGGTGTCAGCAGTGTCGACGATATATACCACATTCTCTTCTATCACTGAGTATACGATGATCACGTCTATCGAGATGAACAGCAACGAGAATACGTTGATACGGGCATACTGATGGCTTCGTATTTGGGTTGCCGACCGGTCTTCATGTTCGACACCAGAATCAAGCTTGAGAATAAAGACGACGCTGATCAACACGTCGGCCGTCGCAAGGTCGTCGGTAATCGAGAAGATTATGGGGACGATCCAAGGGACCCGGACATATCGAATGATACGGATTGAGACGACGCGCATACAACGCTTGTCGATTCCGACATCGACCTCGATCACGACGGCGACGCCAGCACGTGTAGCGATGAAGACGATGATATCGACAGCGACAGCGGCACCGACGACGATGTCGACGCAGGCCTTGACGAGACAGGATCTCTTCTGTGAAGACACATCGCTTTCATCATCGCACCTAACAAAGTTCCCGGCCAGCCCAACGTTCTCTTCGCCAAGGTGACCATCGTTCATACAAAGGGAGAAGACAACTGCCCTCGAGAGTGAGCATTAGCCTGATACCTCTACCCCCTTGATACCCTCGCTGATCTATCCTCGAACAGGAAGACGTTTATTGTTGAGCGAGAAGATAACCCTCTCCTCTGCCTTCTCGATCGCCTTCTCTCTCTGGCTCTTAAAGACGACGTGTTCGTCGCGGAGTCGTTGCGGAATGTCTGCAACATTTTCCAGGCTCAAATCCCCTCAGGGAGAAAAAGTCTGCAGTTGAAGATCAAAGTCAGCGCTTTAGACATCTCCGTCTTCCGCGAACCCGGGCGTGCTGCGAATGGGTTTCGCACATCACCCACGAAGTCATTACGTTCGGGCACGTGGCTTCGCTACCTTCAAGGCCTCGGTCGTAAATCTGGGCTGAAGAAGTTCTTCACTCAGTATTGTGCACGGCGTGACTTGGTCAATGTCGTCAACAGTGAGTTGATTCTTCTACAATGACAATCCACCTTCTCGAGTAGCTTCAATACTAATCTGTGGAATTCTCACAGATCAGGCATCTGCATCGATTCGCGATCAGATCTTCGATCATCAGTCGAATACAGTTCGATACTACCTCGACCGGGAGATCCGATTCAATATCATTGCCGCCTTCTTAGGTCGTTCTTCCGATGATGTTGTTCAAAAGCTGGTCAGACTCATGACGTTGACCGTCGATCCCAACGTCCCGATCAAGTTGTCCCCTGAGCTGTCGAAGAAGGTGGTCAGCGGCAAGCGCATGCTTCAGCTCAGTCGCGAGAGTAAGGAGCTCACGCAGAAACTGAAGGACAAATACGACTTCGTCCGATGTGCTCCGGCGAACGAGCCCTGGCTTCGGACCAAGAAACAGGTGGATGCGACCTTACATCGTGAGAAAAACAACCGACGAAACCGACTACTCGAGAAAGCCCGGAAGCGACATTTTCGAAACGCCGACACGAGCATCCTTGAGGCCCAATTTCCCGATCCGTTCATCATCGCATCGGACGAAGACATCAAGCCTTCGGCTCCCCGTCAATACGATATTCCCGAGCGAGGTGAGATCGTCCGGCTGACCTGCGAGCCGATTTCCAATTCGACCGATCTCAGGAAGCATGCCCAGAGACTCGAGACCATTCGTGCCCGTGTTGCGTTGTGCGGCCGACAAGAGAGCCGGCACCGCGCCCGGCCACGGTTGACTCCCTCGTCAACGGAGTCGATGACCTCGCTGGGGGACTCAGAAGAAGATATCAACGACCGCTTCCCGTTGGTATGCAAGCCCACCCAATGCATCTTCTGCCTCGGCAATGAGAGTAAGTCTTACCCGGGGCGGATGTTCGAGTACGCCAAAGCCAACAAGATGATGAATGAGGTTGAGAAGCACTTGAAGAAGTACGCCCCCAAGGATGAGGTCCCGTGTCCGCATCGGCAGTGCAAGGCAGCGGGACTGGTCCTGCCCAGTGTGATGGGTTTCAAAAATCATACGGCGACGGTGCACAAGATCTTTTTGCGTGCGTAGATCCTCCACACTTCTGTCTCTTGGCTGTTGCCCCTCGTGCATACTTGTGGCCATCGTGTATTTATGCATATATCTATATCTACGTGGGCTAGATCGACATGGCTCTTCTCCCCATTCTATGTAAAAGGTTTTAATACTAAGTATAATACGTTCAATACTTGAGCTTCGGAAAAGCGAGATTTTCGTTAGAACAATTTACTGAGATGAACGGGTTATCTTGTAGTGTTGAAGACTCCACGTTATGAGATCGTGGTTGACTCGAACTCCTCTACTCTTGGAACTGTTCCTGGGTAAGCAATTCCCCATGTAGAATTCTACCCCTCTAGACATGGTCACGAAACATTTTTCCCCCTTCCGCTTCTAGCCTCGCAGGTGAGCAGCGGCTGCTTTAATGTGAGCCGGGGTGAGCGGCCCTGAGCCGTGCCTGAGCCGAGGTGAGCTCCCGCGAGGCAGTGCAGGGGCGCAGCACGCTGGAGCCTGAACAGGCTTCCTTGAGCCCGGCTTCAATTGCCTTCGTGGGCGGGCACGCTGCCTAGACTCCTCGAATGCTGCTGCATAGAGGACCGGCCATCTTGCTCACCTCCACTCTTTCAATTTTTTCGCCTGGGCTCTCTACGACTTTCGCTCGATACGATAACCGCTTTACTGGCGCAGCTCCAGCGCCGCCTACCTATTCGAAGAAGGTCCACCGGCCATCACGATCCTTAGTACTTCTGAATTCACCGTTTGCCTGGACTTACTCTCGACAAGGATGCTTTTACTCTCCATAGCCCATTCTTTGTCTACGGCTTGAGCCAGCGATTCAGCCGGGCCTGCCAAATGACCCAAGGAAGGAAATACCTTGTGCCTCATCGCGGTCGCTCGGGCTTCTTACTTACCTGCCTGGGCGCGTCGACGAGGATCGCACCTCGCTCGCACATTAAGGGGCTGAGCGTGAATCCAAACAGCGGCGGTGAGCCAAAGCCAGCGAATGGAGTCAAACGAGCGTTGGCCTCGCCGCGATCGACAGTCGTATCTGCCTGGCTGCGCCGACAAGGATGCCGTCATAACATCGCTCGGGTGACGTGGCCTCGAGACAGTGGATCTGGCCTTTTGCTGTTGATTGTGGAGAGGCAGTGCCACCGATCCGTTGTAGCCGTCTCAGCTCGAAGATCCAGGCAACTGCAGCTGACAAGGCACGATGGATGGACAACTCCAAGGGGCGCAGCCAAGACTCAGCCGGGATGGGAATGTGTATTAAATACGAGGCTCCAGTAGCCGAAAGCTGCGCCATCCCATGCCCCAGAGTGTGAGAGATAAATAGGGATTGAGTGTTCTCGGTCTCGGGGTTTCGCCGTGACGGCCAGAGGTCGACGATTGAGACTTGTGAAAGTAAGAGTGGGGGTACAGCAGCATCTACAGCAGCGTCCATCCCACCAACAATGGCTCGATTTCTGAGGAGCAGGTTGAGAATCATTGTTACCTTAGCAGTACACCGACTTCAGTGACAGGTTCAGAAGCTAGGTACGAAACCTTGAAACCTCGTCCCATTGATTTCAATACTGACAGATAGCGCCGATCTAGATATCCCGGCCCCCAGAGAAGACGAAACATTCCATCTCCAATGCTCCTCCTCCTCCTCTCCCACCTCCGCCCTTTGATACCCTCCTCTCGCCGACGTTCGAAAAGCAGACCTCCGAGTGAAGCGACGGCGCGCTCAAAGACATCGAGCCTCACCACTCCGGTGAGGGAAAACAGGATGGGGGACAAAGGAAATGGGGGCAAAAGAGATAGGGATAAACAGCTTACTTCGCCACCCCCCGCGTCATAAGCCTGTCTTCAAACATCATTTTCGGCGAACACTCCAGCACCGCGAGAACTCAACAAGCTCGAATCGATCCAGTGAGGTTGGCTACAGTCAGGGTGAGCTTCGAGGATGCAATCCCGCTCAGCAGTCAGGCTTTTCCTTTGACATACCACAGGTAACCCTGTCGTGCTTGATTATGGCGTAAAGACCCGTGAAAACGGTGCTTCCACTAATGCCACAAGCATTGAGTCCGAGATTGGTGCTGTGCATCTCCTCAGCTCCCACCCGAGGGAAGAGCCAAAGACCCTCGGTAGCTTGGATGCCCCCACGATACCAGAGCTTCCCACCGAACCTCTTGATCCGCCGAGATCCCTCAACGTGGCTCTACCCCAGCATCCATATGGGCGGGTCGTTCGCGAAGGCGACCATGGAGTAGCAGCGGTCGCGGGTCCTCATGTCGCTACCACTCCGTCACTTCCCGCGTAATCTGGGGTCTGAATTTCAGCACGTGAAGAGGAGGAATGGGATGTCAGAAGAATTGTTGGCAAGAGACGGGCGGGGAAGGGCTACGAATACAAGGTGCGCTGGAAGGATACATGACTGCCCAGGAGCGAATTAGGGAGAGCACGGCGGTTGTTGCGGGAGTTCGAGGCACAAGTCAAAGGGCAGTATGGAGGTAAGTGAGGCAGACCAGCACGTGCAGAGACGGGCCGGTGATCGTTGGCTCCTTTGTTCGCAGAAGTACACAGGTTTTTAAAGACTGAACCGATATGCTAGCTATACCAGTTTTATCTACACTAACTACAACTAGTGTGGGCTGAGTGGGATGTTGAAGTTCTGTGGGGTTCTTTCATGTCCAATCCTCTTTTCTTAATCATGATAGACATGAACCCTCGGCAAAACATTATTCGGAAAGCTGTAACCTGTTCTGCGCTGGGGGCCACGCCTTGATTCACCAACTTATCCATTATTTGTAACTCAAATCAAATCTTCGAATCTCGTCTTCGCATCCACAAGATAAGCGTCCAAATACCGCATGTTGTACCGGCCAATCTCATCATCTTTGATGGGAACAACGAAGGGCTCATTGGCCAGTCTCCTGATAAATCCATGGGTCAAGAGACAACCCAAAATCCTTGCTGACCTGACGGCTTTCATCACTTCTGCTGACAAAACTCCCACCTCTTGTTGAAAAGTTTGTCAGAACGTCTCCTGTAGAGTATCATGATCTTTGTATTGCCTCCAGTCATTGTCCCGATGTAGTGTACCCGAAAAGTCTTGCAACGTGTATAGATTCTGTCCAAATGGACAAATAGTTGCTTCAGCTCAGTCGATGATGCCGGTCAGCCGGCCAGAGACCGGATGGACAATTATATTACATGAGCTGAAGTCGGCGTGCGATAGAACGAACGGAAGAAGGGAGAAAATCGATGACATAGAATCGAGGGATCTTTGTATGATCGGATGGAATCTCGACGGAAGATGATAGAGTAGAAGTTGGAGATCTCTGATATACTTTTGGCGCAGTTTTTCGGAGGAAGTTGGGCCAATGCTTTGAGGTGCCTTCCACGATGCGGCAAAGAACCTGCCACGGCATTGTCAGCAATGTCCAGGCGTCAAGCAGTAGACAACATACCGCGCAAGGTCCACCATGAGATCTGCTCGCAAGGCAAGGTTGTCTTCGGAATCTTCGGCATGGTTATTCGTGAGGTGGTACTCAAGATAGCTGATGCCTGGAATCCTCCCTAGAGAATATACTGAGACTGCCTCTTGGCTTGTATCTCCAAGCTGTCCATGATATGTAGTGGTTGGAGCTAAATCGCCATGAATTTTCCTCGCAAGAGCCGTAGTTTCAAGACTCAGTGACTGTATGCGGAACTGGACAATAAACTCGGACCGTATGCCACCATAGACTGTGTAGCTGCAACTTCCTTGAATTGGAACTGGTCTTACAGTACCCCGCATTAAGTCACGGTCGCGCGCTCCCCAACCAATACACCCCTCACCTGCATCAACCATTGAACCATCAAATTCAGCTGGGGAACTTCAATATTTGGGCTAGTTATTTAGTAGTATATGACTTATGATTCCCCGATCAATATTTGGTATGCCAGCCCTTCGCTATTATTACAGCTGCACATCTGTCGAGCATACTGGATATTAGTCCCTCAATTACCTCCTCTCGTAGATTCGTCCAGGCCATCTGTAAAATCTGGAACAACTGGGTTTCAGCTTCGTCCCCTTTACCCTTCAGCGAATCCAGATCCGGATAAACTTTATAGATCTTCTTCTTTAGTAGGGCCCATAGATTTTCGATTGGATTCAAATCGGGGCTGTACGAAGGCCACTCCATGACTTCTATACCATTTTCCTGAAACCAAAGCTTCGATTTTCGAGCTCTATGTATCGGAGCGTTATCCTGCATGAACACTAGTCCTGACTTCCATATATCAGACAAATTGTGATCCAAAATCTGAATGTAGAAGACTGCTGAATAGCCGTGTTTTTTGGATTCGAAGTCCCGATCGAGCAGGTATAAATCCGATCTTTCAGAACCCCAAAAAGCTCTTCAAACCATAATGAAAAAGGTCTTTCCATTGGGAATTTTCATCACTTTATCTCTATCTCATTTTTGTTTGCGAGTTCCAAACACCCATTCTCGTGTTTTACCTGATCCCCGAGCCACGAATGTCTCGTCCGACCAAATGACTTTCCTCCATTGATTCACGATCCAATTTTCATGTCTTTTAGCTCATCTTAATCGAAGTCGAGCAGCTTCAGATGTTAATTTCGGTCGCTTAAGAGCTAGCCAGTGAGAAATTCCGTGAGCTCGTAGTGTTGCGTTGAGAGTTCTCGCGTTCAAATCGATCCCGGTGTTCGTTTTCAGCTGTCTCCAGGTGATTTTAGGCTTCGATCGTAACTGACGTAACAGTATTCTAGCTGCTCGAGAAGTAATTGATAAAGGCCTTCCTGATCTGAATTTATTGACTCCGAAGGATGCAGTGCAAAGCCTTCCTAAAACTCCATTTATGGTGGTGCGGGAAACGTTCAAATTTCGACTGATTTGGGTGGGTGTAGCTCCTAGCTCAGCTTGCCCCGTAATTTTCCCTTTAGTCAACAAATCGAGCTCCTTTCTGAGGGTCTTATTACCAGAAATTGTAGTTAACGGAGCCCTTCTGAGCATGGTGGATGTGGTTGAAGAAGGTTGATTGTTTTGAAGGTACGCGATTTTACGTGTTTTCGCTTAAGTGACCGTGACTTTTTGCAGGGTACTGTATGCTGCCTCCGACCAAAGATGCAGCTTTCTCGTTGCAAGCCTCACGCATGGCAGAAGTCCTCTTGAAGAATTCGGCAATGAAGCTGTCAAGGGAGTACTGAACATAAGCCGGCATTACTAACGAATTCGAAAATGTCGACTTTGGGAGGGGAGACGAAAATGAAGCGCGCCTCTGCCGTAGCCTCGGAAACCGTTTTCAACAGGTTTGCTGCTAGGCATTTCTAGGCAAAGCCCATGCTCGAGGGTATGTACTTGTCACGTCGACGCTACTTTTCATCCCGCCTTATGCGATTTTCTAAAGTGCATGCGATTGCTGTGTTTTTAATGGATGATCAAGGACGGCTTCTTTCGTCTCTACCGATGGATGTCTTTGGTTCGCTTTTCGCGGTCGCCAACAATCGGAGTCCTAATCTCTGATTCGCTATTTACTTACCGAACTCTAAACACATCTAAATAAATCAAGTCTGGGTCATGGAAAATTTCCCCACCATAGGACTGTTCGGGCCTGTTGGACATGAAATCCTTCGAGCGTTGACCTTCGAGCGGGCGTCCGATACTGCTTTGGCCAACTCCTCCTCATGCTCCTTCTTCTCCAATACTGCTTGAATCCAAACGTGGGATGTTGGGAAAAGTGCGTTGCCTTGGTGGACGACCACGGTTTCACCCCCTGAGGTTATTTGGAGAATGTTTGGGAAGAGACAAAGTGATGGGATACCCATTGTATCAATCTTTTCAACTGGTGGCATGGATGCCCCCTCAAAACCCCGGATGTCTTCCGCTTGCCAGTTCTCTTTGTCGCTAGGATCGGGGCGCTTTTCAACAAGAAACTTGGCCTCGTCCTTCCGTGCGGTTTTCCACAGCGTGATTGCCTCGTTGATAATTTTGACCAAATCCTTTTCAAATTCCATCGACTCGGATGCAATAGTCAACGGTCGAAGAATCTCGAGGATTCCGTGCAACGTGAATTCTGCTCGGCTCGATTCTACACTAAGATCGTCAATGCCACGTAAGATCAGGACTCTTCACGCGCTCTCACTTCGCCCGCCCGACTGAAAGAGCGACTTGAACACTTCTTTCAAAAATGGACTCATCACATCGTTGTTCGATAGACTGTCTCACGGAAAGAACGATCGTCATATGAAATCGCATAGGCAAACAGAAATGACATGTTGAACGTTTCTCAGTCTGAGAAACTCTGAAATTTCGGTCTGCCAGATAGGCGTCGAGTCAAAGATAGGATTCAATTTGCTTAACTTCTGATGAACAGCTTTCGAATTCTGTGTTCATTTCGCATCGATAAGCTAGGGTGAATCAAATCAGAAATCACGCGGATATTAACTTACCGTCATGGCTCGTTCTGAAAGCTTCTGAAAGTATTTCGACGATGCGACTTTGATGACATCAGATATACGCTGAAACTTCTTCGTGCTGAAAAAGCATCAGCAGGTGACTATTGTCGCTTTATGAAATTGAACAAAACCGACTAATATTCGACCGATTGCTCTTCGACAGGGAACTCGGACTTTACTTGCTTGAGCTTCGCAGTCAGCTTCTTATTGTCCTCCTCTAGACTCTTTTCCACTCAAGCATGACGTATCTTCTTTGCTTTCATTTTATTTTCGGCTTTTGACAAACGTTGCTTCAGCTCTTCATTCGTTGCCGACAGCTTTTTATTTTGTTTCTCCAACTCTTCGACTTTCTCCTTGCTTTCAGCTTCGATTTCTGCTTTCTTCGCTCTCATGGACTTCTGAATTTTAGCTTTCTCGTCCTGTAGTTTCCATTTGTACTCTTCCTCTCTACCTGCCTCTGCTTTGGCATGCCGAGCCTCCAGCTCCGCCCCCATCGTCTGGCATGTCTCCCTTTCCCGTTCACAAGCTTCTTGACCAGCTTTGAGTTCTTCATTTTCACGACGGAGGTTGTCCATCTCCTCGCTCTTGACATGAGTCAGTGTCTCCACGGTCTCATTCAATCTTTGAATTTTATTCTCCCTGCCCATCTCCGTCCCATAAGCCCCTTCAACCACATTGATGTCATAGGTGAAAGAGGATTCGAAGTACTGCGCGATGTCTGCGAGGCGTTGTAGGGCCCCATTGGAGGAAGCTAGTACAGCAGCTGGATTTCGAGGACCTTCGGTATTGCTGTGGCTGAGGTCAAGACTGTTGGGAGACCTGAGTTCCTGATCCTTCGCTTCATTTGATGTTATGTCTTTGCGCTTAGTCGACCCGCCACGGACACCGTACGTACGTTTGGGCATCGTATTCCGACCCTGGAAAGTTCTCGACTCCTTCAGCTACTTCCAATTCAGAGATCGGAGCTTCATCAGAATCGGTCGTATCGAAAGATTTCGCTTACTTCTGCCTGACCTTGGGCACCGCCGAAAGAAGAGTCCGTACGGATGGAGAGGCGACGAAGGAGACCGTTAAAGGCAGAGTGAGTCTTCGAGATAGTGCGTCTTCTCTCGGTCGAAAGTTTACGATCGAGGATCCGTGGACGCATAAAGCCTCTTACCAAAGCCTGGGATAGATGATCAGAGGTATTCGGGTGGACAAAGGCTCAACATAGAGGACGCGAATGTCCCGTCCCGCGAATTTGGATTTTCGGGGGAAACGATACACAACGCCAGATCGAGACAAAGGTTGCATTGAGGTGTGGATGAAGGTCCAATTGCGTTGGCCAACGTGGTACACTGATGGACATGGTGCCCAAGATGCTTGGCGTGAAGCTCGCTCTCCCAATAGGACAGAGTCAACTGCATGCCCATGCACAACATGCTGACAAAAGTTGAAGTCTTACGGGGCGACTGCTGCGTGACGTACTCGGACTGGTGAACGTGAGGTGATTGCGTAGAGCTTGTTACTGCGGGGTAGAAATCCGAGGAACTGATGCATTCCCTCTGAACTGATTTCACAAGAACACTGCAGCCATATATTGTAGGCGTAGAATTGGAGCAGCATTGGTGATAATCAAAGAAGAGGTATGAGGTATAGAGTAATAGGCGCGGTCTGAAGGTCGTCAAGGATGGATACATGGTTGATGGATTTAGCAGAAAGCGTAAGGACGGCTAGGATGAATCACTACGTCGGCAAGACCTCACCGCTGCAACCGCAGGCCGTGTCGAATGCCTACCGAGCGACCGTGGGAAATCCAGTGAAGCATGGGATTCACACCGGTAGTGGGAGACCAGAAACATCTTCTTTGAGGGATCAGAAACGGAGTAGGGTGGCGGACGTCAAAGCGTGTTCTTGAGGGGCACCAAAAACGTAACGTCCCTCCCTGAGTGGAGAGAAACCCACGGTGCCGAGACAAATCCATTGTTTATGGGACTCAAATTTCTCCGTCGCGAGCATATATAGTTATCGTCAGTGTGCCGTTGTTCTTCAGCCGCTTCTCCACATGGATTCGGTTTGCAGTGAGAAAATATCGTGGTTGTGGTCATGCTGTCGATCGTCCCGTCGACGGCGTCGAAAGCCGCTTCGGCTGTTCCCCCCTGCTCTATCATGACTATCGGCCTGTCTCTTCGTTTCGGGGCCACGACACGAAGGTGCTATCAGAAAAGAATATAAGTCCAAGTTTTGAAGACACAGAGCATAAGGAAACCTGCGTGCCGAGTTTATCCGGACAAAGAGGAGGCACCAAAAACGTCAAGCGAATATATCGCGCTTTATTTACAGTAACGCTATTCGTATTATATTGTATATCATACCGTACTCAGATGAATTGTGGCGTTCTTCTGGAAACTTCCATTAGCAGTCACGTGTCTGATTTTTGCTCTCTCTCTCTCTCTCAATTAGCTATAGAAACTATTGGTATATGAGGGTCAGAGCGAATATGTGCATGTAGATATATTGACTATCTAGTAGGTAGAGCATATGGTAGAGCATACAGATGAAGGAAGAAGTGGGAGGACGGATAAATACCCCTAGCGCCAAGCCGCTTCGGCCGGAGCGGAAATAACTAACCGCCGGGGTATACGTATGAGCATACGTATGTTCATACGTATGTGCATACGTACCCCGTTTCCAACAGAAACAAAGTCTCTCTGATCACCTGCGAAGACTGCTCTCTGCACATTAAAGACCCAAGGATTCCATCGATAACAACCCATCATGGCCTATCTTCTACCTATCTTCAAGACAGTCAGCGTAATATTTGCGATATCTGCTGTGGCTACCGGCGTACAAGCCATTGTAGATCCTATCGGTTTCTCAAGGGTTTTTGGGTTGGCTCTAAGTTCAACATTAACGGATTCTGTGGGATCTCTTATCGACAATGAAGACGCAGTTACGTTTAGGACGACAGCAATCTTGCACTATCATCGCAGCTTGACGATGTCGTACGTCTCGCTCATGGGAGTCCGCCAGCTCGCGACGGGGATTATCCTCCTGACCTTCGCATATCAAAACAAATGGACAGAGATGGCTACCATCCTAGCCATCATCGGCATAGTCGTCGCTGGCACAGATGGAATATACCTCTCACGCGCCGGTGCTAGGCAACTTGGACGATTTCATGCTATCCCCGGTGCACTTATTGCTGCTCTCGCTTGTGGAGTCATCTGCTCCAATGCTTGACCTGGGACTCCATGTAACGGGTTAAACCCGGGATGTTGACTTGGTTATGAGATCTCGGAACTCTGACTAACGTTGAGCAAAGGATCAGGAATGCAGAAAGGAGTAGGAGTCAGGAATTCGGAGACTTGAACTCTTACTAGCGTTGGGTAAAGGTTCGGGAAGGCGGAAGGAGAATCTGAGAGTGGGAGGCTAGAGCGACCAGTGATGTACATATAGGAAGAGGGAAGCATGCCTTCTCTCCTCAGTCTTTCCTCCTTAAATTACACCACGTTCTTACGAAACCAAGTCCCTTGAACCCCTGACACTCCGTGTAGGAGAAATGATTAATCTGCTTTGGTTAGCTTGGCTCGTTCGTCAAAGGTACCGAATCGCTTTGCAGCCTTACCTACCTCTAAATAGAGCCGCGTACTTGAATAAAGGGTTTGCTGTAAGGCACTTGATAGAACTTAAGATAGAATCATTGAGCGACGTTGCTATTCCGTTCTATTGGGTGGACAAGAAATTATGTTCGGAGAAAGAGAAGAATAAAAGGTTGCACTTGCTGGCTGGCAGATATGTCTGTCGGGACAGCCTTACAGGGCTGAATTCTGGGCTCGCCAGGCAGATTTGATTGGCCACTTCAACCAGTTCAGTGTGTGTAAGCAGAAGTACCGTCACGCATCAGGGGGTGAAATGGTTGATTGCCCATCAGCCCTATATGGTACCCCCCATAAATGCTACCATTTATTCTACCATCAACCACCACTCCACCATTATGAGTCCTATACATACTTTAAGGCGTTCGAAACGTCTACGGAGTGCGCGGCATAAGTTTGCCCCTCAAAATCGCGGGCCCGAAGCTTCAACGGTCAAGAAAAGCCGGGTTTTCTATACATTTGATACACGGGGGGAAAACCCAAAACTACAAATATGTAAAGAGCTGGAAGTCCCTAAACGTACTGCTAGCTATTGGTTAAAACAGAGAGCGCTTCTAGGAAGTCCGGCTATACGAAGGACGCGTCCTCGAAGCCAGGTTATAGGAGGCAAATCAGCTATAGCACACGCCGATTATTCGATTCTACTCTTACCATTAAATCCAGTCAGCAGAGGCTCTTACATCACTGTATAATCTGATCAAACAGGATGCTTATACGCTTAATGAGACGAGTATACATCGCCTACAGAGGCATATACAGAGGCTTGCCAATGCCGCCCAAATATCCTTTGCCGAACGTGCCCTCCTCCATAATCAAAATCAATTCTTGACCAGAATGAATAACGAAGCCAAAGTTCGCCGATCGACCAAGTCAGTAATACTAGGGAAGGCGAAGGTGATGAGCTATGAGGATATCGAGGAGGCACGAGCAAAGCGTGCTGCGAAAGAGGTCATAAAGGGTAAGGGAAATCGTGGTCGGAAGCGGAAGAGTGCTGCGTTAGAGGCAGGTAAGCCAGAGCCAGAGCTAGAGCCAGAAGTGGCGCGGATGGTCGAAGCGCCAGAGCCATGGAGAGCACCAGTGGCGCAGATGTACTAAAGCGCAGGTTGCGGAGGATTAGATTACTACAAGAGGAAAAGGACATCATTGCTCTGTTCTCCAGTTCGAATAGCTTTCTTGAGGCAGGCTCGCGCAGGCCTCGCGACCAGTTACTGTAAATTAGAGTTAGTCTTCGTCGTATTCTCGGCGCAATGGAAGGGAAGTAGCAATGAGTTACCTCCTGCCATTTATCAGCGAGTAGTCTTTCGCGCGCATCAAAGCATTCCCGCTTTCGAGCGCCGCTGACAGCTTTTTGTAACAGGTCAACAGACGACAGTGTAAAGTTGCAATTACACGGCATGGCTGCTATGCCGGCATTCTATTCGTCACACGTATCATTGGAATATCGGCTCACCGTTTCCGACTATCATTACTTCTGAATACTTCTGAAAAATCGAATTAATAGTAGTGTGAAGACTTTGACACTATGAGCTTATGTTCTCTGCGATCGATCTCTCAATAACGACGAAAGCCTGCAGCAGCACAAATGAGACTTACTCGCGCATACCTTCGACTGAACGACTTGCGACCGTTACTACGGCAGCGAGACGGCTCTACAGCAGCACCTATGCGACTCTCCGGTTCATGCTCTGTCCTTGCGCTGTTGTCCCGTAGGATGATAGCAACGCTCGTTATTAGCGATAATCTTCCAGCCGCGGCTTATTACAGCTAGGCATATGTACCAAGTGCCCGCGCCTTCTCCTCACAAATACCATATAAGTTCCTCCAGCGACGTATACCGCAATGACGCTGATGATAGCAGGCCACTGAAACTGATTTGCCTTCGAAAAGATGATCGTTGTTACGTACGAAAGGAGCTCAAAAATGTTCTGGAAAGATGCCTCCACGGTGGAAAAAGCGCCCCGACTCTGCTCATTCACCTCCCCTTGTATAATGCTTTGAGCGCAAAGATCAAAACTCCACAGACCTACACGGCTCAATATGACGGCGCCGACGAGCCCGCTCGCTGCGAAGAAGTTATTCCCAGTGAGGCTTTCACCACTGGCAAAGAACCAGGACAGTCCCCCGGCAAGCCATATCATCTGCCATGTCAAAAACCAGATACCGCCTCGCACAGCGCCGATGTGTTGTTGTGCTTTGGGAGCGATCTATGTTGCGGAGAGTTCGAAAATGGTGCTAACCGCGCGGGCGGCACCCACAGCAAAGGACGTATAGCCAATGGCGAGGAGAAAGGCGATCATTTGGCCGGAGAAGAAGAGGAACGTAAAGTAGAGCAGAGACAAGGAGATTGAAGGGAGAAATGCTGGGTGTTGGAAGTAGTAAGGTATCGAGTTGAGCGGGAGAAGGTTGGAGGCGGCTGATTGTACGAAGTCGATAATCCCGCGCAGTGAAAGTCGATTGATTTCATTTGCCGGTAGTAGTCGCTTTGGATCATGGAAGTCATATAACATTACATCGTTTTTGAGACATAAGTTTCATAGGCTACCGCAGACATTCTAGAACTGAGTCTTGAGATCACCCGCTACTACACTCGATTGCAGTCACCATTTCCCGCTTGACACTCGCGCCTCTCTAAGTTCGCGTGTCATCTTTACCTACTAGGACTTTGAGGGAGCCGAGCATGCTTACTATGACTCCCGTTTCGTCCATATAGTGAACATTCTCCGACACAATGACCGGATCATGTAGTTCCTTTCCAACCACCTCAAATCAGTGTGTAATCTTATCATAGATACGCTCTGGTATTCGCTCGCTGTCAGTCACGGCCTCGCATGGTGCAGTTTGGCCTAACGTCAGCCACAGTCTTGAACAGCCACAAGCTTAATAATTGATTACATAAGTGAAATTACATCGTAATTATTATGGGACGTACGGGGTCGTTTCGCACTAACCAAGAATCGTTGGTCGCTTTGACTAAGAGGTACCGACCAGCGTGGCGACCTTGCATAAATTTGCGTGCCACGGCAGCCATACGGCTAATGACGATTTCCATGCCTGGTAGTAAGCCTTGAAGCTCGGATACGACCCTTTTCTAAGTATCAGGAGTGATAAAAGCTCGATGGTGAAGCTATGGTGAACGATCTCTGTTGTGCCATAAACGGAGACTGTCTGCAACTTAGGGGCGAGGGCAACGATACGGACGTAATTTTCTAGTGGGAAGGATTCAGAGTGTTCAAGGGTGGTCACGGAACACAACTTATGCAAAAATATGGCAGATGTTAATGTGTGCACAGAAACTGATATACATAATGTCAAAGTACTCATCATTTTACTCGGCACAGTGGGTTTCTCGCTACCTAGGGAGGGACGTTAGCTTAAGGGAACCAGCAGAAGAGCTGGAGAAAACGAGATTTGCAACACAAACTACGCCGTCAAAATGAATTATGTGAAACTACTGACAGGATTTCATTATGACAATGTCACACTAATCTAGATTATATCAATGAAATTGCAAAAACTCAAATACAATTGGCCGAGAGTCCGGAAACAAAGCAATGAAACTTTATTGATGGACGAAATAGAGACTACGACTCCAGAAGAAACCAGCGAAAATGACAGATAGATGTACAATGTGGGAAGATGTCTGCTTTACTAGCGCTGTAGATATACGAAAGAGTATTGAAAACTCTACTCGTCGTGAAGGCGAGGGTCAAGTTTGTCGAATATGTCAGTGCATACGGACGACGCCGGCGTCTCTGCGGCATCCGTAATCTCGTCCGTAGTGGAGGTGTTTGATGGAGAGGAACGTTCCGAGCTGATCGAAGGAGGTTGTGATGTCCCAGTGCCGCGTTGGCCACACAGCTTCGTCGTCTCATCCACAAACTCATATGTGAATTGAGGTCATGTGTCGAGCTTCACGTCTGCGTCATAATCCTTGATCTGTCTGGATCGCTTCTTTCGAGCCGGCATTGTTTCCACTTCGCTGCCGGATCTACGTCTTTTGGCCTCTTTGGTGAACTCGATGCAATGAACATCCTGAAGGTGAAATTTCATCTCCAATACGAATGGGAAGGCGTCGACGCATTTTCGTCTCGGATGTGTGCATTTGATCGCTTTGCAACCGTCAAGCATCTCGATATGTCCGTCAATATGTGTCTTCCATTTTTCTCAATCGAGGAATTGCTGCATTCGTGTGGGAGCTGGGAGTGCCGTATTTCCCAGGCAGAAGGGACAGTATTCAGAGCAGGCGAGAATTTCGTCGTAGACGAAAGGATTGCACTGAATGAAAAGCGTTTCCGATCTCCCCATGTGGATCTCACAGTGATCGTTCCATGCATTCTTGCCGACAATTCACTCACTGCAGTCGAAGCACAGCTCGGCAAAGTCGTAGCTGATCACAAGCTTCTTTTTGTAGCAGCCGTATATGTGTCTCCACCTCTCGACGGCCGGTTTGCTATGGGGCAAGAGTTTCGTTAGCCGCTTAACGTGTGCATAGAGGATATAGAGGACACGAAGATCACAAATCTTTCAAGCTTCAGCTTATGATCTGCCATTCGACAAGTGCATTTTTCGGGCTCTAAGCCCGGGCGGAAAGGAATCTCGGCCTCCTGTCGACAGAGTGCGATCATATCGCGAAGGACAGAGCGGCCCTCATCACTCCGGATGGGAGCGACGAGGAAAAGATTCGACGTCAGTCGATCGCGTTCGAGCATGAGACGACGAATGCGGTGGAATTGACTGCGATGGTATCTCATCAAGTCGACGTCGTCGAGGCTGATCAGAAGTTTGCTTGGCTGAAGCTTTTGACATCTGCTGAGCTCTTCCGCCACAAGCTTTCGTTTGTCTGTCATCAGCGTCTGTCGATGTTCTTTCGCAGTCGGATCTGTCTTTGCCTTTGAAGCCAGAGCATCGATCTCAGTTTCGATGACGACGAACTTCGAAGTGTTCTTCAGCTGATGCTGCTTTCTGATCGACAGTGCCTGTCATAGTTCCGAATTGCGATGCAGAGTCAGCTCGCGAAAGCGATCGTTCACGATACTGCGCAGCTTGCCGTCGAAGTAGTCTTCTTGAAGGTCGATTTCGGCATTGTTAGGCATGTAGAAATCGCAATAGGTTCCCTCATTCCGATGTTCATCATGCTTCATTCTTTGAGCCGTCGAATAGAGCTTGTCTGTCATTCATGTCAGCTCGAGAAGTAGAGTCAAGGAAGAAAATGATAAAACTCTATCAACAAGGTACAGGCCCTCTGCTCTGAAGTCGTGAATGATGGGGGGCCGCAGATATCCGGCGCGCACTCTCAGCTTTCTCAGACGCCTGCTGAAGGTGTCGGCTTTTTCCATCTCGTCGATGAAGACGACGTGGAAAAAGGGCTTGCTGAGCACACTTTCGTTCTGCCGAAGATGATACATTTCGTTCTTCGACGATTCGATCTTCAGCAATTCCTTCATAGTGCCGTAGTCTCTGAACGCATTATTCGCGATGACTCTGGCCAGCATCGTGAGCACTGAATTGCAAAAAAGTGGTCGAGGCTTCAGACCCTCGTGTACGGAATGTTCCGACCTGCTCATCAAATCAACTGTCAGACAAGATGTGGTAGCACAGAAGCTCTGAATGTTGTGGAGACCAACCTTTTCTCTGGCGTCAATGTCATATTCTTCGCATCTCGCACAATCTGAATGGCGAACTCGGCTCTTCCGTGCTCATTCCGAAAGACTTCAAAGGTCATGTTCTACGCGAGGCATTCTCAATCAGTTTCGTCCTTGCTTGAATTCGTTTCAACTTGCGAAAAATGCTTACACGGTAATAGAGGCCGCGATCAGAACCGGCACGACAGGTGGATTCGATGTACTCACCCACTCTGGCTGAAGTAAACACATAGAGCTGGATCTTCGCCCATGTGTTCACTCGTATTCGCGACTTATCGTAGATCTGCCAGTCTTTCTCCCAGAGCTGCGTGCCCAGGTGTATAAAGTGGTTGGTGGTACCGTAGCTCCTGATTCTCTTTCTGTGAGCAAGGTCAAGCTCTGTTCGCAGGGGTTTCTTGATGAACTGCAAGCTGGTCAGCCTCAGTACTCAGAGCATGGGTTGCGAAAGCCACGGGATACCAACGTTTGTGACGAACTGCGTTGTTTCGAGAGGTATGAGGGAAGCATGCCTTCGCCAGTCGGCGGTGAAGTCTTTCCAGTATTGCAGAACGGACTTCTCACCCGCCTTGAGGTCGCCATAGGAGCCATCGATACCGTACGCCATCATTCTCACAAAGTTCTTCAAGGTCTTCAAGTCGTGCGGGTCAGCGCCAGGTGAGTCTTGTACGTATCTGTTTGACACATGTCAGCTTCTTTCAGAATGCGCCAGGGCCCAGGGCGGTAGACCTACCCATTCCATAGCCCCAACGCCCGTGCGTAGTTTTTCTCGGTCTTCGGTTCGATATGTTTCTTGACTGCGGTGCCATTGACGATCGCTTTGTTGATGTCAGAACCCTTTTCGCGAGCTCGCTGGAAGAAATCCTCCGGGGACTTCTTCTTCGGCATCGCCGACAGCGGATGAAGCAGTCTCGACGAGGGGAAAAGCGTGAGCACGAGATCGCGAAAGGAAGAGAGACACAACGAGAGAGTGCCCAAGTATTATAGAGCGATGATTTGCGAGCAGCAAAGAAGACGTACTGCCAGACGATTGGCACAACAACCAGAGCACGGTAGACAGGTAGGGAGGAAGAAACAGAACGAACGAGGGCAGCAGGCCAGGCTTTGTACGAAAAGACGGGGGAAAGGGCATGACGTAGGCTTTGCATCCAGTTTTGCACCCCAGGGAGCCAGCTCTGGCCCCCCTCCATCCTCTTGACGTTCGGCCGTCTAAAGTTGACGAATTCGAGCTGGCAGGATGCACTTAGAGTCACGAGAATAGACCATTCAGAGAGCAGAAGGAAGCAGTGCCTAAGCAGTGGGAGAGCAAAGGTGAGTTGGAGTGAGCAGTGAGTGACGCGAAGATGCGTGGTGGGTGTTGCCTCAGTTCTCAGACGTGCCAACGTCGCTAAGCCCCTTCGGGTTAGCGCTCTGCTGACTTCGCTGCATATGAGCGACACGTCTGAGTGCAAACCCCTGTAAGATAGGTTGATCTGCGTTAATTTGAAATAATATCAAACTTTGTCATCATCTTATTTAATTCAGACGTAATTTACAGTATTAATGAGATATTCATGTATTTTAAGTCTGCATCATTAATCTTAGCAAAAGCGCGTTTAACAGTGAGTTGAGTGTTGTTTTTCAATTGAAGTGTGATTGATCTACAAAGTGAACAGAACTTAAACATTTCATTAAGCTCATAATACAATAAGAAAAGAGAAATCTTTCATGTTCAGCAACAGATACTATTCTACAAAGTCACGAAGTGAAAGAATGAAGTGATCAAAGAGAACTTCACATTGCTATTAAAACTGCTATTTAAAGAAAATTTATTGACAAAACTGCGTGACACACATTTATCACTTGAACACATCTTCAATTTTAAGTTGAATCAAAGATCTTATCTTGCTTGAAATCAGCTTGATATTGAATTATGATCTTAAAGTCAATCTTGAATTCAAACTCATCACACTTGAACTTCTCAAAGTTCAATTGAATCTGATACAGATTCACATCTAAACTCTTCTTGCTTATCATGCAATGTAGTTTTCTTCATCACATATAATAGTAAACGACTTCAGTCACTACTTTCTCATCAATGTTGATATCATCGACTAGCATTTTCTTCTTGTGTATATGTCTCAGAGAAATGCGAATTGCGTGAATCATTCTCACGCTATCAAAATCAACAAGATATCTGTTAGAGATCAGCATAGAGCGAGTCATATGAGTGTCATTTAACTAATAGATAAATGCTAAGAAAGAAAAGTATCTACAGAAAAGAACTTGCAGCTTATATATGTGTTTCTGATCTCTGCGCTAGACTCGAAAGAATTGATATCTTACACAGATGATGCAGAGACTCGATGACATCACTTCTAGCTCGAATGCTCACTAGACTCAATTAAAGATAATCAAGATCGAGAATAAAGTCGAGAATAGATCGAGAATAGATCGAGAATAGAGTCGAGATCGTAACATTACTCTTTCTCTTCAACAATTCATGTTTGCATGAATGTATTTTCTTAGTGCGCTCAATTAGAATATCGAGTGTGAAAGTCATCAACAATATTCTGAGCATTCATGAATTTATCATCATCAGCGTTATATCAGTTGAGATCATTGTCATAGTTCTTTCATTTGACTTGATATTGAAGTCATCTTCAATATCGTTGAAAGTTCAATATATCATCGATCTTTCATTCGTTCTCATCGTTTATCACTATTGATCTTGAGAATTCATTCTTCTGATCAGACAGAGAGTCATCAACGACAGAACGAAGAAGCTCTGAATGAAATACATCATGTATACGCATAGTGTCTGATAGTTTCAATTTATAGAAGAAGTCAACAAAGTCTGTGATCTTGAATGAATCGAGCATCTTGTCATCTAGCTTTTTGAAGAATCTCGCTGTAACGATGTTTCTTTCGTTCAGAAACATCTTTGATTCGATCTTGTAATTGATTTTCTTTCTATGCTTGTTAGCTTGTTTCATCATTCGTTCTCATGTTTTGATCAGAGCTTCGCGAGCGAAGATTAACATCTTGTTCATGTGATTGAATATATCTTTGACTCTGATGATCTGCAAGCGTTCGTGAGTGCTTTCATACTCGATGATGTCAGAATCGAAGCTCATATGAGAATGAAAGCTCTTATTCATGAAGAAGAGAGTCAAGAAAATGACTGAAGACAAGACGTTATTGTCAACAAACTTGATCATGAGCAATCACTTGAATCAGTCATTCTGCATGTATAAACAGAAAGAACGAAGATATCTTTTGACATTCTGATTGACTCATTCACTTTGATCGTCGATCTGAAGATGATAGACGATGAACAATTGAAGAGAAATGCTCAGTCATTTGCAAAGAAACTTTCAAAGAATGAAAGTGAACTGAGTATCTCGATCAAATACAATGAAGCTTGATAAATCATGAGTTTGATATACTCACTGAATTAACATCTCAGCTGTTCTTTCGACTGTGATATCTTCATCATCAATGATGCAAGAAATATAATGTCTTTTCTTTGACAATCTGCAGATGACAGTCAGAATAGCGTTGTAGTCATACGAATCAGATAGATCAATAATGAAGTTCATGATTATGTCTTGTCATTGCTGTTCAAATATGAGTAAAGAATGTAGTAGTTCATTTGATTTATCTCTAGACGTCTTTGAGCGTTGACAGATATAACAGTTTCGAATATAACGATCTACTGTCTTTCGCATGAAAGATCAATAGTAGTTTCGTTTTATGATTTTTACAGTTCTAAGAATGTCAGAGTGATCTATTGAGAGTTGATCGTGCATCTCACGAATCAGATTCATTTGTAGAAACTCATTGAACGAGACTCATAGCTGACTATCATAGTACAAGATTTCATGCTGAGTTCAACAATTCTTCAATTTGATATCTTCATATTGTGTCTCGTCTCTTGCTATTGCTTCGCGAAGTAGCGTACAATTCTCGTTGATTTCATTAATCTCAAGAATCTGTTTATAAATTGATTCACTGATGTTCTTCTTTAGATCAGCAATTTTCATTCAATTCAACGTCAGAATAGTGATTCTTTGATAGCAAATGCGCTCATTCTTGAGACTTCTGAGCACGACATCAACTCAGCGAGTTAATGCATCGATCTTGATGTTCTGCTTGTCAGATCAATACATTATCTTGAAGTTGAAGTCAGCGAGCTTCTGTACTCAGCGCATCTGTCATCTGCTAAGCTCTTTGTCTTTCATCAATGATGTGAGTGCTTGATGATTGATGAACATCTTGATAGAAATGTTGATTAGCTTCAGTTCAGATCATCAATGCTCAAATGCTTGAATGATGATCAGTAGTTCTTTATCATATATCTCGTAGTTGCATTCAGCAGAAAACATGTTCTTGCTATAGAAAGCAATCGAATGTAGAATTTCTTCGTCGTCATATTGAAACAAAACTTCATCATTGACGTAGTTGAATGAGTTGATTTCAAGAATAGTCTCACGAGTTTGATCAAAGTGACGAAGTATTGAAGTCTCAATCATACGTCTCTTCATATGATTGAATGTTGTCTGACAGATTTCATTTCATTCAAATATGATCTTCTTTTAAATAAGTTGAATCATGAAATGAACAATCTTCGAAAAGTTCTTAATAAAGCGTCGATAGAAGTTGCAGAAGTTGATGAAGAACTGTATTTGAGTGAGATTGATGAGAATAGATCATTTGATGATCATCTGTATCTTTCGAGAATTCATTTTTAGTTTCTTGATGAATATCAATAGTTCTAGAAAGATGATTTTCTGCACATGAAACTCGCATTTGTTTATGTCTATCTGTAGATCAATCTCTCATAGTCTATGCAAGATCAATCGTACATGTCGCTTGTGTTTCTTCAAGATCTTGCTGTAGATGATAATGTCATCTAGATAGATCTGACAAAACTGATGTAGATATTTGAACAACACGTCATTCATGTAGTGCTGATAGAAAGCAGATTCGTTGATTAAATCAAAGAGCATTACATGATATTTGTATGAGTCGAAGAAGATAATAAAGATAGTCAAATCTTCACTGTCGAGATGCATGCAAAGTTTGTTGAACGCAGCAATGATGTTCAATCGAGTCAGATACTTGCTTTCTTGTATACGAGCGAGAGTCTCATCTATCAATGACAAAGAATAGCGATTTCGTTTAATCAAAGCATTGAGCTTTTTATAATCTATGCAAAAACGCAGACTTTCGTCTTTCTTTTTAATGAACAAGATGAGCGAGACGTATGATGCAAAGCTGAAGAAAATGAACTCTTTGTTCAGATGATTGATTAGATACTTCTTTATCTTCTGAAGTTTGTAGTTGAACATCTGATAAAGTCTGCTTCGCGAAGATGTTTCTTCGTCGATCAGCTCAATCTTGTGATCATAGAAACAGTGAGAAGAGAGCTGATTGATCATCGCTTGATCGAAAATGTCTAGATAGTCATGATATTCGAAGAAAAGCTTGACTTTGATCTGCTCAAGAGCTTCAGTGTGAGAGAGCTCATGCAGATTTACTTCTTCAAACTTATTTTCAACTGTAGTTATGAGTCAATCAATTTTCAAGATGATAACAGCAAAGATCTTTACGTTTGATCGTTTGACTAACATTCTATAAGTCACAGTCTCTATCATTTCAATGTTTGTTGAATCTGAAGTCAGTTTAGAAATTTTGACGTTAGTTAAAGTCGCATCACATGATTTTAACTGTTCAATTTGTTTAACTGACTTCTCATTGAACTGACTGAAAGAGAATGATTTCTTGCTAGATTGAAATGTAACAGAAGTGAAAGATCTCTTTAGTATATGAGTAGAAGTCAAGCTCTTCTGTTTCAATGTTGTTCTCTCGTTCAAGAAAAGAACAGTCAAGTGAGAATTGAAATTCGAAAATTGAAGAGAGTCGATTTGCATATCTATAACTAAATCTGTTTTGTTCATTCATGTTTTTTCTAGAATCATTTGATGTTGTTCTAATCGAGTGATCAACATAGAAGCGATGTCTACTGTATGATCTTGAATCGTCAGATTTGAATAGATGACATGAGTAATGAGTTTTTTTGCATAATGATCGTCGAATTCTCGTATTGACTTCGCTTTGATCAAAGTCAGAAACTCGATTTGCAACTAATCACAAACAATTTGCGCGATCACTTCATTCATGAACGAATAGTCAGCAGCTTCAGTGTCAATCAATGACTTCAATGAGTAACTAATTTCATTGCTAGAAAGTACACATTTAATAGTCAAAGATTCAGAAGCAAAAGAGTCATCTGATATGCTCATCGTTGAAGAAATTAACACATCTTTCATCACGTCTTTAATGAAAGTCACTAGTTTTTTGTCTTGCTATTCTGGAAAGAAGACATTTTCTCATTCTCTTTATTCTCAAGAATGACTATCTCATGCAGACGAAAAGTGAAAGCTTGAGAAGTTGAAATGTCAATCTTGTTCTGAGAGCAATTCTTGAACAAGTGACTCGAGATCTTGCAGATGTAGCAGATGATAGATGATCTCGCTGACTCAGAGATAGAAGAGATGATCGATCTAACATAATCGATTATCGAAGTCGTCACTGCTGACAAGAAAGTAGCGCGTTTGTCAGATACAATAGTGACTTTGACGATGACAGTGCGACGTTCGCTGCGTAGCTGATAGTTGACTCGCTGTTTATTATTCACATCTTGAAGAAATTTCTTTAGACGAGAAAGCGAAGTAAAGTTCTTTGAACAGACTGATAGAACGTTCTGCAAGCGATTGTTGATTTTATTCTGAAGATTGTTCATCAGAGTGCAATTATCATAATCGAGATAGCTGAATAGCTTCATAAAGTCGAAGTAGAAGACATTGAAGAGCTTGTCTGCTTGTCTCAGAGCGTTGTATTCGCGTCGAGACTTTCGATTCTTATTCAGTTCATCGTATATTTCTTTCAAATGATTGAATAGCTCGTAGATCGAAGTGAATAAATTCAAAGAATCAAAACAACGTCGAGCGAAGATGTGCTTTGCAGCGTCATCTTCTAGCCTAAACATTATGTAAACAATACAGATAGTCTCATCATTGAATTGATCGACATTGACAATCAGCTTGTCGTTCATCTTGTTTCTTCAGTCTTTTCAAGTCGATTCATCTTCGTCAGTGAATATAGATGAGTTCGAAAATTTGTAGAATCGATAATGTTCATTTTCGAATGAGATGAACTTAGTAGATGTCTCTCGTCAAGTATGATTCTCGATAAAAGCATGCAACTCGATATCTTGTTGAGATAGATGATTCGTAGTAGATTGAGACTCAGTAAACTGTCGAGATTGAAGCTGATCAGCTAAACGCTGTTACTCTTTGAGTTTCAACATTGTCTCTCGTAGTTGAATATTAGTCTCTTCTAGAGTGTTCATTGTCATGCAATTGATCTCTAGCTGTTTCAGTCTCTGAGTATGTTCAACTTGTAGAATGATTCAGTGCTTGTTGCATTTCAGAGTTATGTCTCGTTGATCTCTTAGCTCATCTAACATCTTGATGATCTCGTTCAACTGATCAAGAACTCACTGACGTAGTTGTTTTTCAATCTTAATGTTTCATGAGATCTTGACGTTCTTAGCTTCAGTTGAAACATTGAAAGATAGTAAAGAAACTCGTTTATTTGCAGTGCTTCTAAGCAGGTGAGCTGTTCAAGATTCGACTGATTCAAAGTTGCATGTCATGATGAGAAATTGAAGATAAAGATAGATAGATTGTGATAAATTTGATAAATGTAATTTAAAGAAGTTCTTGTGAATTTTCTGATAAACAAATGAGTACAATATTCAAAGAATCTCTTGCGAATAAAAAGTGATACAAATTCAAAGAATCTCTTGCGAATTTCTGAATGAACGAAGTAGATTATTTCGTATCATCTACACGTTGATAGCAGAATAGTTGATTAGCATTTATCTACTGTTAGAAGTCAGCATAAAGCGAGTCATATGAATGTCATTTAACTAATAGATAAATGCTAAGAAAGAAAAGTATCTACAGAAAAGAACTTGCAGCTTATATGTGTGTTTCTGATCTCTGCGCTAGACTCGAAAGAATTGATGTCTTACACAGATGACGCAGAAACTTGATGACATCACTTCTAGCTTGAATGCTCACTAGACTCAATTAAAGATAATCGAGATCGAGAATAAAGTCGAGAATAGATCGAGAATAGATTGAGAATAAAGTCGAGATCATAACAATATCTCTGATGCAACTTCTTGATCACAAGAATCAACAAAACTATGATTGTAGTATGATCATTCAAACGAATTTCAAATTGAGAAACTTCATCATTGAGAGCAGTTCAAGACAGCTTAAAGTTCATGTACAAAGTGAAATTATCATACTGACTGAATGATTTGAATCTGCTCGTGACAAAGTGCTCAATGTTCTGTTTGACTAAGTCGAATAGAATATAGTAATCTGTATGAAAGTTACGCAGAATTATGAATGAGTTGCGCGAAGAATTATTAGTTTGATGCTTCTTGAGATGAGTCTTCTTCTTGAAATTTTTCTTTTCATCACTCAAGACAGTCTTGTGACGATGCTTTGACTCAGACTTCAATTTAAACTTTGTGTTGACTGTTTTGAGATTAAATGATTTCTTAATCGTTCTCATCTCACATTTTTTCATGATCTTCTTCTTCTTGTTGATTAATGTGATCTTACTCTTCTCAACATTGAACACATCATCATCAGACTCATCTGAGATCTCATTATTAATCTCATTATTGAATTCTTCATTTAAATAATTTTTGAATTTCTCAGACTCTTTGTTAATCTTCTTGTGCTGCTTGCGATTTTTGAGCATCTTCTTCTTTTTATTCTTCTTATTTCTCATTTCATCAACTGTCAAATCATTATTATCTTTCATCATTATGTTTGTTTCAATTTCTCAATAATCAGTTTCATAAGTTACAGTTTTCTTCTCAATTTCTGTCTTTTTTTTTCTTGCATTCTTGAGAGTTTTATTCACAACTTTCTTAGTCACATTTGTCAAAATCTTTTCATTCTTCTCAATGAGCTTGAAGAATTGAGATGTATCGACAGTATGAAAAGTGATGATGAAACTATTCAAAGAGAACATAGTCTTGAACACTTGAGAAAGTTCTGCATCATTTTTGAGTTCATTTAACTGAGCAGAATCAAAAGCTACATGAAAAGACACTTTCTGAATGAAATAATCAGTGAACGATAATGATTAATTAACAAAGCGAAGATACTTATTTTCTCAGCATCAAGTATCATGTCACTCTCAATGTTCATGATGATGAAGTAACTGTAAGACAAGACAATTGTATTTGAGCAATTGAGAATTACTAGTGAGTTGAGAAAGAATTTGAATGAATTCATGTATCAGAAACTACAAGAACTTAAAGATTTTTTGAAGATTAAATTTAAATATGTGTTGAAATTCAAAGAAAGAGATTTAAATGTATGCTGAAATTCAAAGAAAGAGATTTAAATATAAAGCTGTTTTAATAAAAATATTTTCTAACAGAATGATAGAAATATTTTATCTCTTACTTCTGATCTTTTAATTGACTAACTTGCTCAATTACTTAATGCTTTTCTTCTATTTTTTAAACATTTTTCAAAAATTTATTATTCTGAAAACTATTGATATAAATCATCATACAATGAAATCTATTCTGTTGTTGTTGTTGTGATTGTTGTTATAGTTTCTTTTAATATTATTCTTCTTACTAACTAATACATTCATTCATCATGTTGTTGTTGTTAATCTTGTTGATCTTCATCTTGCTTTGTTAATCTCATTTCTCTCTTTTCATCTCATCAATGTGTCTGCTCAATTGATTTCTTCTAGTCGTGTCATTTGACAGATTGCTTTTCATAATTCACTCTGACTACTTCTTTAATTTGCTCACTTTATCTGTTGAATATTATTTCTCACTTTTAAGCTTATCATTCAATCTAAATAGTTATGTCAAATGCAGTTGCATCAATGTTGTTTGAGATCTCTCAAGATGCTTCAAAAGAAGACATCATGATTGTAATCAATATCTCAGTAAAGTATCTTATCAGCAGCGTGATGATCAGATCAGAAGCAGATATTAGAATTATGATAAATAAATGAATCATTGCACAAGATGAAATCACTGAGCAATTCAACAAGCTGCAAAATCTCTTTCAGATTGTTGAAGAGAATTCAAAATTCATGAATGAGATTTTATTAAAGATCTGAACTGTCTTGTTGAACAGAAAGATTTGAAAAACAAAATTTTTCACACAGACTAAGACATTGAAAGTCATTAACACTTTGCTATTGAAGAAACTTCATCAGCGAGCATTGAGCAATTGAAATTGTAAAGAGAAGTATGTGCATCTGATTAAAACGAGATGAAAAGACAACGTTGATAATTGATTATTTAATCGACTGAAAGAAAACTATCTCGATGCAATGATGACGATATTTAAATGATACAATTTTAAGAAAGCAATAATAATGATCATTCAAGTCATTGTGATTAAACTTCAAAAAGTAAAGAATGATTGAAAGTCAATGTGTCAGATCATTACTAGCGACTGACAGAACTTGAAAAGAATGAATCATGATATTGCAATTAAGTTATTGATGAAAACAATATCATCAAGTGAGAAATTGATTGCTCTTGAATTGAACTTGCTAAGATTAATCTTTTCAAAATATAAAATATTCAATGAAGTGTCTTTGTCTTTGTCTTTGTCTTTGTCTTTGTCTTAGGGTTAGGGTTAGGGTTAGGGTTAGGGTTAGGGTTAGGGTTAGGGTTAGGGTTAGGGTTAGGGTTAGGGTTAGGGTTAGGGTTAGGGTTAGGGTTAGGGTTAGGGTTAGGGTTAGGGTTAGG